>ERZ1673734.78-NODE-78-length-97808-cov-41.415752_pt1 | contig 97808 bp, 76 predicted proteins | sample MGYA00580199_ERZ1673734 | MGnify/ENA primary metagenome ERZ1673734 (study PRJEB41218, sample SAMN15661742) | gut metagenome | host: Homo sapiens | place: Canada: London | collected 2015-08-20/2019-03-30 | study: EMG produced TPA metagenomics assembly of PRJNA649273...
ATTTCTCGTCATACCGCCATAATTGTGTCTGTCTGAAAATCGGGGAGTATTATAGCATACCGTTCTGTAATCAATATCATAGCACGTTGTTGCAGTAAGCGTGATATACAGAAAACACATGATTGTATAAATGAATAGTTTCTTCATTGGTTTAACACATAAATTTAAATAGTTGAAAGATAAAGCCCCACACAGAAAGTTTCGCTTTGGGACTAAACATTATATCTTGTTTATACGAACTCTGATATGACATGGCAAAAATACAAATTAAATCTGATAAGCGCACCCTTTTGGAGGAATATTTTCTGAATAAGGAGCAATTTGACAACATCGTAAAGGAAAGGAACGTGTCTTCGATGGTTACTACTTTTGCATGGTAAACGCACATTTTTAATGATGCAAAAGCTCAAGTTCTTTCATCGTGCACCGAACGCGATCTGATTGGACGGCGGACGCGATCCGATTGGGTGGCGGACGGAATCCGATTGGGCGGCGGACGGAATCCGATCGGGCGGCGGACGCGAACGGTGGGAAAATGTTGGGGGTTATGGTGCAGAGAGCAGGAATGCCGTAGCCTCCTACTGTTAGCTTTCCGCTACGCGCTGCTTTAGCACGTCGTTGGCATCAAAAAAGGCGCAACTCCCTTGCGGGAATTGCGCCTATATGCATATCGGCTCATGCTGTCTGCTTCAGGAAGCAGACGGAGAGCTAACGAGTGCGTTGATTAAGCCTCCGGGTTGTTGAACGGAGTAGCTGTGCGAGGCTGCTGTGCCTCCGGCAGGTTGATCTTGCCGAAGTTCTGCTCGTACTTCTGGATGTTGTCGTTCAGGGCCATGAGCAGACGCTTTGCGTGCTCCGGAGCCATTACGACGCGGCTGCGTACCTGCGGCTGCTGCATACCGGGGAGCATGCAAGTGAAGTCGAGGATAAAGTCGCTTGAAGAGTGTGTGATGAGTGCGAGGTTAGCGTAAACGCCTACACCGATTTCCGGCTTCAGTTCGATCTGAAGACCCTGGGGCTGCTGGTTCTTGTTTTCTTCCATTTTTGTTATTTTGTTTAAGTTATTAATTATGTGTTTTCCTTTTGTATCTGCAAAGATACGGTTTTCATTTGGGTCGTGCAAATTATTTTTCAGAAATCTGCGCGCGCCATATCTCTATGCTGTTGATGATGTTCTGCCATAGTATGTAGCATCCGGGTCCTACGGCTGAGAGTGGCGAGAGGTAGGTGCAGGCTATCCAGATGGCGAAGGCGGTGTTCTTCTGTCCGAGTCCCTGCCCGGCGTTGACGGTCTCGCCGAAGCGTCTGCCGATGGTTCTGCCGCAGGCGAACTGGAAGATGCAGAGCAGGAGCGAACCGGCGGCGATGAGGAGCAGGAAGCGGAGCGTGGTGTCGGCGTGGAAGATGTTCTTCATCGTGGTGCCGGAGACGATGAGCAGCGAGCATCCCCAGAGATAGTAGGAGAGGTCTTTGACGCTGACGATGCGCTGGCAGAGGCGCTTGGCGTGGTGCTTCACGATGTAGGCGAGCAGCATCGGCACGACGAGCACCGTGAACACCTTATATAATATAAGCGAGAAGGCGGCGAGGAAGTGCATCTCGCGTCCGCCGTCGAGGAGCGGGAAGCAGACGGGTATCATGAGCGCCGTGATGAAGTTGGAGAGGAAGGTGTAGGTGGTCATCTCCTCGAGGTTGCCGCCCAGCTTCTGCGTGACGACGGGCGCGGCTGAGGCGCACGGACTGATGATGCACGTGAGGAGCGCTTCGGCGAGGATGAGCCGGTTGCCTTTCAGAGAGAAGGCTATGACGGTTGCCATCACCACGCCCACGCCGAGCAACTGAAAGGCGCCGAGCCACCAGTGCCAAGCCACGGGGCGCAAGCGGCGGAAGTCGACCTTGCAGAACGTGACGAAGAGCACGAGGAACATGAACATGGGGAGCAGGGCGTCGAACACGGGGGCGGCGCAGGTGGCGAACGTGTCGAGCTGCGGCACAAGCGCGAATATCATATAAACGGCACATCCCGTGGCGATGGCTACGGGCAGCGTCCAGTCTTTCAGTAAGCGTATAAGTTGCATTATCGTCGGGTTTTGTTATACAGAGCAAAAGTAGCGAAAATATATCAGATAGTGTGGGTTGTTCGCAATAATTTCGTAATTTTGTACGCATGAACGTAAAAATCGACAACTCATGGCGCAAGCATATCGGAGCGGAGTTTGAGAAGCCCTATTTCGCCCAGCTCACCGACTTCGTGCGCCAGGAATATTCCACGACGGCGTGCTATCCGCCGGGTTCGCTCGTCTTCAACGCCTTCAACCTCTGTCCGTTCGACGCGGTGAAGGTGGTGATTATCGGTCAGGACCCGTACCACGAGCCGGGTCAGGCGCAGGGTCTGAGCTTCTCTGTGCCGGCAGGCGTGCCTTTCCCGCCGTCGCTTCAGAACATCTTCAAGGAGATACAGCTCGACCTCGGAAAGCCTATCCCGCAGACGGGCGACCTGACGCGCTGGGCTAAGCAGGGCGTACTCCTGCTGAACGCTACGCTCACGGTGCGTGCGCATCAGGCGGCGAGTCATCAGCATCACGGCTGGGAGCAGTTCACCGATGCCGCCATCAGCGCGCTCAGCGCCGAGCGCGAGCACCTCGTGTTCATTCTCTGGGGCGGCTATGCGCGCTCCAAGAAGCAGCTCATCGACCGCGAGCGCCATCTCGTGCTCGAGTCGGTGCATCCTTCGCCGCTGTCTGCCAACCGCGGCGGATGGTTCGGCAACCACCACTTCTCGCTCTGCAACGCGTATCTGCGCGAGCATGGCGAGCAGGAGATCGACTGGTAACACGCCCACGGAGATTCTCTACTAAGACTTTCTCCCACAGAATTCACGAAATTCACGGAAGAGGCTGCTGAAAGAATTCTCCCACAGATTTCACAGATCAACACAGATGGGTTCTTTCAGGGGGTGCATCTGTGAAAATCTGTGCAATCTGTGGGAGAATATACAACAAAAAGGTTCTGTGTATTCCGCGAATTCCGTGGGAGAATATACTGCAAGAAGAGTGCAATCCGTGGGAGAACACACAGCAAGAAGAAATAATCATTAAGAAACAAGATAGAAATATGATACTCGACATTGACAACATACTCGTTTCATCGGACATTATCACCGAGCAGTTCTGCTGCGACCTCGACGCCTGCAAGGGCATCTGCTGCGTAGAAGGCGACGCCGGCGCACCCGTCACACTCGAAGAGATCGGCGGCATAGAGGACGCGCTCGACACCGTGTGGGGCGACATGTCGGCACAAGCGCAAGCCGTGGTCGACAAGCAGGGCGTGGCGTACACCGACCGCGACGGCGACCTCGTGACAAGCATCGTGGGCGGCAAAGACTGCGTCTTCACCTGCTACGAAGGCGACTGCTGCCTCTGCGCCCTTGAGCGTGCATACCGCGCCGGCAAGACCAGCTTCATCAAGCCCATCTCGTGCGCACTCTACCCTATCCGTGAGAAGCGCTTCGCCAACGACACCGTGGCGCTCAACTACAACCGCTGGGACGTGTGCAAGGACGCCGTGAAGAAGGGTCGCGAACTCGGGTTGCCCGTATACAAGTTCCTCGAAGGTCCGCTCACCAGACGCTTCGGCAAGGAGTGGTACGCGGCACTCTGCGAGGTGGCAGACCACTTCGACGAATGCAACACGTCGGCTACTTAGCATAACATAGTAGCGCTCAACACATTACTAAACCCGCACTTTCTTTCTGAGACATCTGCGTACACAAACGGTGTGCGTTAACATAAAAGATGTTAATAATATATTAAGTCGGCGCTTGAACAAGTTTTCGAGCGTCGACTTATTAAATATTATTAGTAATTTTGCAGCAAATTGTTTTTTTTCAGTATAAAATCAAACACACATGTCAAACAAATGGTTCGCGCGATTGGTAGCCATTGTGGCGGTGCTTGTGACAACCACGCCATCTAATGCGCAGCGCGTAAATGTAAAAACGAACGCCTTATATTGGGCTGTGGCGGCACCCAACCTCGGGCTTGAATTCAGGATTAACCGTCATGTGACGTTCAACCTCGAAGGCGTTGTCACCCGCACCAAGTTTAACAACGGCAAATACGATTTCAAGGGATTCGGAGTAGAACCCGAAGTACGCTACTGGTTCAGCGCACGTCCTCAGGCTGCTCACTTCGTGGGCATAGCCGCAGTAGCAGCAAACTACGACTTGAAGTTCAAGCAGAAGCGACACGACGGCGATGTATTCGGCGGTGGGGTCACCTACGGCTACAGCTTCGTGCTCAGTCGTCACTGGAGTATTGAGACAACACTCGGCGTGGGTCTGGTATACCGCCAGGAGAAGTTCTCGAGAAACGACGCTCAGCGTGCAACACTCGACAAGCCGAACGTCGAAACCGTCAACTTCGCTCCGATAAAGGCAGGCGTCAACTTCGTCTACATTATTAAATAGTACAAAACAAACTCAACTGGAAGTTAAAGCTAACTACTTATAAACGGCGTTTCGCGATATGTCCGCCGACGGACAAGAGACGCTACAGAAACTGGTTTATATACGAATAAGTTTAGATTAGAGGGTTTTGTAAGCAACTTCATTTTAAAGTTTGAAAGCAAAGAGATATGAATACAGAAAACATAGCAACACACTTTAAGCGGGTGGCACTCACACTCGCAGCCCTGCTATGCCTCGCACTCGGTGCGCAGGCTCAGGAAGTGGTGCGCCTTACGGGTCGCGTAGTGTCTAAGCAGACAGGCGAACCGCTCATCGGCGTGAACATCACCGACACCAGATTACGCCGCGCGCTCGCCGTAACCGACGAGGACGGACGCTTCTCAATGAACACACACGTAGGCACTCAGCTGCGCTTCTCCATGATTGGCGCCAAGCAGGAAATGGTGAAGGTGAAGAACGACAATTTCCTCACAGTGAAGCTCGACGAGGACAACGTACAGCTCAAGGAGGTTGAGGTGAAGACAAAGCGCATCACCGACCGCATCATGCCCGAACCTACGGATATCGAGGTGAAGGGCAACTGGCTCTATGTACGTACGCGTGTTCGTGTGCCGAAGCAGATGTTCCAGCACGACCGCCGACTCGTTGTGCAGCCTATATTGAATAATGTAACGGAGAACAAGCTCACGCTGATGCGCCCGATGGTGTACGACGCCAAGGAGTATCACAGAACGCAGGACCGTCTCTACAACTTCAACATGAACAGCGAGACTGCCGGCGACCCGCTTGCAAAGCACGTCACCGTGAAGAGCAGCGCCACACGCGAGAAGGGTCAGGCTAACGACATCATCGGCTACAGCGACTCTATCTTCGTGAAGAACCTCAAGGCAGAATACTCTTGCGACGTGTACATGGCTATCGAGGACTACACGCACATCATATACCGCGACACTACCATCATCGCCCGCGGAACGGTCAATCCGCTGCGCTGGCTCGACTGCTCGCTGCTGGGCAAGCCGCTCGCCGACGCATCCTACTACCCCACTCCCGAGAAGCAGATGCGCGACAGCAAGGGTAACATCAACCTGAAGTTCCTCATCGGCAAGGCAACGCTCAACACCAACGACCCGCACAACGATATAGAGATTGAGAAACTGCGTCAGCAGATCGACGCCATACGCGCCGACAAGGACGCTACAATCCAGTCGCTCTGGCTCGAAGGTATCGCTTCGCCTGACGGTCGCTACAACTTCAACCAGAATCTTGCACGCCAGCGTATGGACTTCGCGATGGGATATATACGCGAAAAGCTGCCCGAGAACCTGCGCAGCGGCATCGAGTTTAGCAGCAAGTCGTCGGTAGCTCCCTGGAGCGAGGTGGTTGCTCTGCTGCGCCGCGACTCGCTCTTCAGCGAAGCCGACCAGGTGCAGAGCATCATCAACCGCAGCAGCAACATTGACGTGCAGAGCGCAAGAATACGCCGTCTGCCGTTCTTCAGAAGTGTGCTTGAGGCACGCTATCTGCCGAAGCTCCGCCAGGTGAACTACGTGATGAACTACACAATCTTCCGTCAGCTCACACTCGACGAGATTCGCAACCTCTACGCTGCCGACTACAAGAAGCTCACTCGCTACGAGTTCTTCACACTCTACCGCAGCGAGAACGACGCCGTAAAGCGCGACACCATCATACGCCAGGCTCTGGAGATGTATCCTTCGTTCATGATTGCAGCCAACGACCTCGCAGCCGATCTTATCAACCGCGGCGAGTCTGACCCGCAGCTGCTCGAGCCGTTCGCAGGCGAGAAGGCACCGGCTACGGTTAACATCAACCACGCCATCGCATTGCTTCAGAACCGCCAGTTCGCTGCCGCCGACGAGTGTCTTTCGTACGTGCCCAAGACCGAAGAGTCAGAACTGCTGCACGCCATCAGCGGCGTTCTCAACGGACGCTACGACGAGAACTACAAGACGGTGGCTGCCACGGGCAAGCGCAACGAGCTGCTCATGATGCTCGCCATGAAGCGCAACAAGGAGGCTCTCAAGCTGAGCCGCGAGTTGCCCGACGACGAGGCGCTCACCCACTACCTGCGCGCTATCTGCCTCAACCGCGCCGACGACGCCGTGGGAGCATACGAGGAGCTGAAGCGCTCGTTCGAGATGGACCCGTCGCTCGAGAAGATTGCGCACACCGATGGAGATGTTAACGATTTGTTGTTAGAGCAGAATAAATAAGGAGGGAAAAGAGTTATGAACAATATAAGAAAAGCGATTGTGGCTGCCTTCATGGCTTGCGCCTACGTCGCAACAGCAAACGCACAGATTGAAGGCAGTGCGCTCAACTATATGCTGCAGCGCCCGCGCGTTGCAAAGAAGTGGAAGCAGAAGACTTACTTCGACCATCTCTTCGTAGACGCAGGTCTGGGCACCAACATCATGGGAACACGCCACCCTGAGTTCGGACTTACCGCCGACTTCAACATCGGCGACTGGTTTACTCCTGAGCACGGCGCACGCATCAACATCAACGGAGGCAAGTGGAGCACACGCGGACTGAAGGCTAAGTATCTTGACCTCAGCCTCGACTACCTGCTCAATATCACAGCCATCGCTCAGCCCGGCACCTACTACGAGACAAAACGCTTCGAGGTGTACGGCATCGCAGGTTTCGACCTCGCTACGTCAAACCACAACAACGTAACAAAGTACGGTATGGGCATACATATCGGCTTGCGCGGACAGTATGCTCTGAGCGACAACTTCTATACCTACCTCGAGTCGCGCTACGGCTTGATGGAGGACCAGATTTCGCAGCAAATGACATGGCACGGCTACCGCCCGTTCACTACGCTCACTATGGGCTTGGGCTATCGTCTGCCGTTTGTTCCCAAGAATTATGAAGACCCTGAACGTGGCAAACACAGCATCTGGGACGGTATCTTCGTAGGCGGAATGGTTGGTCCGGCTACGCTTTCCAACGCTCACAAAGCCACTTGGGGCGACTTCCTCGGCGTGCGTCAGGCAGCAAGTGCCGGCAAATGGTTCGGACCGTATCACGGAGCGCGCTTCACGCTCAGCTCTACAACTATCCGCCCCGACAACCAGTGGCGCACAAAGGCACTCAGCTCACAATTCGAGTACCTTCTCAACCTTAACAACCTCATCGGCGGTGTCGATCCAGAGCGTTACGTGTGGATCAATGCGCTGGCAGGTTTCAGCTTCAACCGTTCTTCCGACCGCATCGACGGCATCAAGAGCAGCTGGGGCTTCAGCGGAGGTCTGCAGGGCAACATACGCCTTTCGCGCGGACTTGCATTCGTTATCGAACCGCGTGTCGACTCTTACACCAAGAACTTCATGCAGCAGGACCGCGTCTTCAAGAAGTGGAGCGTGATGCCGTCGCTTCTCGCCGGCTTCATGTACACCTATCATGACAGATATGCCATCGAGCGCCGCGAAGCAGGCATCCACGGCATACCCAAGGCGTCTATAAGCATCGCCGGAGGTCTGGCTTCTACGTCTACAAAGATGAAGCAGACCGACTACTGGATGCCGGTTGCACGCATCAGCTACACCAAGTGGTCGGCAGCTTCGCACGGCGTGCGTTTCAGTCTCGACGGAACGATGCAGCGCCGCATCGAGGACAAGCGCTACTCTAAGGCTGTAGGCGCATTCGACTGGCTTGCTGACCTCACCGCTATGAACTATGGCACGGAGAACACCAAGTGGCTCTCAATACGTTCTGTCATCGGTTTCGCTGTCGGCGCCGACTACGGCGACCACAAGTCGTACTTCTCTGCCGACGTTCACGCTGGCGCGCAGGGTCGCATCCGTCTTTCAAGCACTACGGGTCTGTTCATCGAGCCGCAGATGGCTTACGAGCTGTCAGACCGCTTCATGCACCGCAACTGGGGTCGTGTGACGCCGCGCGCTCTCGTCGGTCTCGACTACACGATGAACCGCGACAAGGGCTCAAGCGACCTTAAGGAGGCACCCGAAGAGAAGAACTTCATCACTATCGGCGGTGGCGCCGGATTCTTCTCGGGCAGCTTCAGCGAGTTGCACGCTCAGCACAAGCTCACATATAACGTGCAGGCTGGCTACGGCCACTGGTTCAATGGCGTGCATGGTGTGCACGGCAGCGTGAGCGAGACATTCGCCAAGCGCGGTGCGAACGGACTCAGCTACACCGACCACATCACAGCCGTTACAGCCGACTATATGATGAACATGCGCAACGCCATCACGGGTGAACAGAGCGACGACCGCTTGTTCCAGATAACGGGTATGCTTGGCGCGCAGCTCAGCGTAAACTCATGCGACATGCACAAGACGAAGGTTGTGCCGGGCGTACACGCAGCTATCCAGGCAGGCTTCCGCTTGAGCCGCCACTTCGAGATATACGCAGAGCCGGCAGCGGTGGTACACGCCAAGTCGATCGACCAGGTGAAGGACCAGGAGCCGGCTAACGGCGAGCTGAAGTTCAGCATCGGTACGAAGTTTCACTTCTAACAATTAGTAATTATTAATTTTTAATTATTAATTGGTTGACTGAAATCGTTAATTATGCCTTCATAAGAATATAAAGCATACTTGATAATCAATCAACCAATTAAAAATTAATAATTAAAAATCAATAATTAACACATGCCAATTAATAATTAAAAATTAATAATTACAAATAAAAAAAACGGTGACGAAAGGAGACAGTTCCTTTCGTCACTTCATTAATTATTCATATCTTTGCGATTGGTTACGGCGACGGGCGGAAAAGCCTCAGCCATTCAATCTACTAACTATTAAACGAACCCTTATGAAACAGAACAATTCTAAACGCAAAGCGCTCATCCCGAGCGGCATCTGGTGCATCACCAGCGTAGTAGTGCTCTTCGGCTATCTGGGCATGGTGATGGGTGTGCCCAACATGCTCAACACCATCATGCGCACGGCGCACGACCTGCTGCTCAACACCGTATTCTATCTTATGAGCATCTGCGTGATAACCGGCGCCATAGGCAGGGTGTTCGTGGAGTTCGGCGTGGTTACGCTGCTCGAACGAACGCTACGACCGCTGATGCGACCCATTTTCAACCTGCCGGGCGTGACATCCTTAGGCGCCGTGATGACGTTCCTCTCCGACAACCCCGCCATCATCTCGCTTGCGCACGACAAGCGCTTCGCAAGCTACTTCAAGAAATACCAGTTCATCTCGCTCACCAACTTCGGTACGGCGTTCGGTATGGGTCTGCTCGTCATCGTATTCATGGCGAGTCAGGGCTACTACGCCGCTCCGCTCATCGGTCTGCTCGGCGCCTGCTTCGGCTGCGTCTGCTCAACGCGCCTCATGCAGCGCTTCGTGCTGAAGGCTTATCCGCAGTATGCCACGGAGGACGCCGTGTCGAAGGAGGACATAGAGGAAGAAGAGAAGGAGGAAGGCGCGCAAGAAGAGAAGACCGTGTTCATACGCCTGCTCAACGCCATGCTCGACGGCGGACGCAGCGGCGTTGAAGTGGGCATAGCCATCATCCCCGGCGTGCTCATCATCTCTACGTTCGTGATGATATTCACGTTCGGTGCGTCTACCGACGGCTCGTACACGGGCGCCGCCTATCAGGGTGTGGAGCTGCTGCCGTGGCTTGCCAACAAGATCGACTTTGTGTTCGAGTGGCTCTTCGGCTTCCACGACCCGCACCTCGTGGCGTTCCCCATCACGGCGCTCGGCGCAGTGGGCGCTGCGCTCAGCCTGATACCCAACTTCATAGCGCACGGCTGGATTGACGGCAACGCCATCGCCGTGTTCACCGCCATCGGCATGTGCTGGAGCGGCTTCCTCAGCACTCACACCGCCATGCTCGACTCGCTCGGCTACCGCGACCTCACGCCGAAGGCTATCCTCGCCCACTTCTGCGGCGGACTCGTCGCTGCCATCACCGCCCACTGGATGTTCTTCCTCTACTCGCTGGCGGTGGGATAAAACTTGCAAAACAAATAACAAACAAGGCTGGCAGATTGGCTCATACGCCGAGTCTGCCAGCCTTTTTAACCATCCGACCATACTCTATGCGTAAGTCGGTGTGCTCTTTTAATTTAACAGTATCAGTCTAGTTTATCTTTTTTTTTACTTGAATATCTTGAACAAAAAACCGCTCTTCTCGTGGTTATACTGCTTCTTCTCGTTCGAATCTGTGCATACCTTGATAGCATTCAGGTCGGCATCTGTAGCCTTGCGGAAGTTCTTGTAGGTTGCGGGATAGCCCGAAACGGTAAGAGAACGCTGTCCGTACTGGGTCTTCTCGAAGTGGAACTGAGGCTCAAGAAGCACGTCTGCGTTGTTCTCCTTCAGCACGTCAGAGATGAGGTTGCCCTTCGCAGTCGACTTCTTCGGCTCGCCCAAGTAGAACGGGCGGAAGCTCCAAGTCATGGTCTTTGTCACCTTTGCCTGAACGTCCAGGTCTGCCACTTCGGGATATGTGTTCACATGATTCTTTACATCTGCTGTATCCGCCGTCTTGTACACCGTAGTGCACGAAGAGAGCAGGAGCGCTGAACAGATAGCGGGTAAAAGGAATATCTTTTTCATAAAGTTGGCGTTAAAAGTGAATTACTTTGACTTGAAGTTGTTGTACTTTGCAGGATAGCCGCTTACGATAACGGTCTTAATCTTAGAGCCGAACAGACCGCTCTTTCTTACGAATGTGTACTGCGGAGCTACGAGCACCTCTGCGTTTCCGTTTGCTTCGAGCGCTTCTCTAACGGCTGTATTCGTGATGTTCTTACGACCGCCTCTTCTCTCCTTGGCTGTTGTCTTGTGTGTGTAAGTGATCTTTGAATTTGAAACTACCAAGTCGACGTCAGACTCTGATGTAAGGTGGTTGTTGACATCCATTGTTGTGGCTGTCTTGGTCACTGTAGTACAAGATGCAAGAAGAAGTGCTGCACCGAAAGCTAAAAATACCTTTTTCATAACTAATTAATTTAAATGATTCTGACGCAAAGGTATTACTATATTTTCGGTTACGCAACACGACTTTTGGACGATTATACTCAAACGGATTGGGTGACGGCACAAGCGGTTGAAAATCGTGCTTAAGTGGTTGGTTTTTTATAACGACAAAACAGTATAACAAAAGCGTAGCGGAGGTATCCTGCCTCCGCTACGGTTGACTATAAGAATTATCGCTTTACTATCTTCTTCGCGCTGCCGTCCGAGTAGCGCAGGATGTTTATGCCCTTGCGGCACACGGTGCGGCGCACGCCGTCGGTAGAATAGATGCCGAGGAGCGTCTTGCCAGCGCCTGACGAAAGGCTATTGACGCTGGTCTCCAACTTCTCCTTAACGGCAGTCATGGCGAGCACCGATGTGCGTCCGCCGGTCTTGTACATCGTGAGTCCGCTGAGCTGGCGCTCAGGGTCGGTGGGCACCTCTATCTCGTAGAGACGTATGTACTCGTTGTTGTCGAACTGGTCGGTTGCGCCCTGCCATCCGCCGCTCATAGAGGTGAGGATGCGGCCCAATCCGTACACAGCCTCATCGCCTTGCGCCGACGAGCTGTACCAGTCGGGCACGCTGGCTGTGAAGGCGTCGCCCTTCGTGCCGTCGGCGTAGCGCGGAGTGACGGTGAGCTCGGACGCTCCGTCGCCGCTGAGCGCAAGACAGTAGACCGACTTCGCCGCTACTGGGCTGTCGAACACGACGTCGTCGTCGGAAGACGTGGTGAGCAGCAGGGCGTTGTTCTTGGTGTAGTCGGCAAGCTGATAGGTCACGCCGGCGTCAGACATCACTACGCCGTCGTCGCCTGCCAGCGCGCCGCTCTCTCTGACGGCTTTCGTGTAGAGCACGTAGCCGGTCTGGTCGACGGTGGCGGTGGTATGCTCCGCAGAGGTGAGCGCTTCGGCTATGATGTCGGCATTGAATCCGCTGGCTACAGTGAGCGTCTGTATGTCGGCGTCGATAGGCTCCTTCAGCTTCCAGCTCTTGTCGATGAAGGCGAGTCGACTGGTGCAGTAAGTCTTGAGCGTGCTTACGGCGTCGTCGAACGTGCCGAAGTGGTTGCGCCAGGCCTGGTTGTCGCGGTCGAGGGCGCCACTCGCCTTAAGCACCGTAGCGAGCGAGTCGATCTGCGCCATGATGTTCGTCTCCGAGTAGTTGGCAGAACGCAGGTCGGTCCAGCGCTGGTGCAGCTCGTCGACATACGTCGGGTCGTTCATCAGCTTGTACCAGAAGAACGGCACGAGTTGCTGGTCGGCGTAAGCCATGAGGTCGTTGCTCGTGTAGCGCCAAGTGTTCACCTTGTTGGCGTCGTAGTAGCTGGCTGTGCCGTAGGCGATGTTGAAGTCCCAGAGCGCCGTCTTCCACTTCGAGTCGGTGCCGAGTTCGGCGGCGTGCGTCTCGCTGTACTTGTAGAGCGGCGAACTGAGTCGGTAGGCGTCTACGTTGCCCGCCATCTCCTGCGCAATCTGGTAGTCGACGAACGACGCCACGTCGATATACTTGCGGTATCCGTTCTCGCCCGTGTAGTCGGCAGAGGCGAAAGCGTCCTCCATCGTGGCGATGGCGTTGTCGATAGCGTCCTGAGTGCCCGCAGGCAGGTCGGCGAAGTCGTCGTACTCAGGCTCCTTATACTGGTAAGCCACGATGCGGTCGGTATACTCCACGCCGCTTGCGCTCACCGGATGGTGCTTCGACACGTAGTAGTGCTCCTCGTCCTTGCGGTCGATCTCAACATGGAAGTCGCCCGTGAGGTCGTCGGCGGTAGGGTCGTCGAGGTTGAGACGGGTCTTGCCCTTCGTGGCGCGCTCCGACATGATGTACACGCCGTAGTAGTAGCCGTCGACGAACACCTCGCAATACTTCATGTGCGGCGCGAACGAATGGCCTCCGCGCGCCAGCTGCATGGTGAGCACGTCGCGCATGTAGCTCTTGTCCTCCCACGGAGCCAGCAGCGCCCAGTCGTTGTCCTTGCCCATGCCCATGATAGACACCTTCGCCTTCTTCGCCTTCAGGTCGGCGGCGGAGAGCGTCTTCAGCGAGAACGGCTTCTTGTCAGACCCGGTGAACGAGGTGTTGCCGCGATACTTCAGCACTACCGGACCTTCCCAGTCTACCTTCTGCGACGGGTGCGCCGTGAGGTCGGTGTAGTTGTGTCCGTCGCCGTTGTCGATAATCTTCATCGTGGCGAGCACGCGGCTCTCGCGCTGAATTATCTGTCCGTCGACCGTGATGTAAACGATAGGGAGCGTGGTCTCGCTGAAGGAGACGTTGGTAGAAGGTCGGAAGTTGTGCTGGTCGGTGTCGGCGCGCAGCGGACCTCCGGCGAAGGCTTGGCTTGCTACAAGTGCGCAAGTGAGCAGTAGTAAGGATTTCTTCATATATTTATAGTGTATTTTGTTTCGGTTTTCAGCTTGATGTCTTTCCCGTTTCCAAGAGATGTTCTGAAGAAACATCTCTACAAAATTACACTCTTTTCCACTAACTCTCAAACTTATTATTATCAATCTTCAGAAATAAAAGCAAAAAACTGCGCGGTAATACAATTACCGCGCAGCAAAAACAACATTACAGCATATTGGGCATATCGTTACCGCATATCGGGCATCGCGTTACCATGCTGCTGTAACAAAAGCAGGTTAAATCTTTTAAAATGTATTTGTACATCTTCTTCGCCAACTTAACGAAACAGCTGCAGACACACACAGAGACGAAGTGCTATGCGCAACTGGCTCATTGGCTATTACATCGTAGAGTTTGAACAGCACGGCAAGGATAGGGCTGAGTATGGAACGCAACTGCTGAAGAAGTTGGAGGAAAGGGTGGATAGGAAGGGACTGACACGTAATACATTCCAAAGTTCTTGCAACTTTTATCGTATGTATCCTCAGATGATTGAGAATTTTAAGAATAGAATTTGCACGACAGTGTCATGCAAATCTACAGAAGATATAATTTCATTACCATCCGAAGACACCTCAATGCGTACCGATATAATTTGCACAACAGCGTCATGCAAATTCGTAACTTCTGGAGAAACATTGGTTTCAAAGCTTTCATTCTCACATATCAATGAGATTATGAAGGTTGACGACCCCCTCGCTCGCTACTTCTACGAGCAGGAGTGCATCAAGTGTACCTGGTCGGTTCGTGAGCTTCGCCGTCAGATAAGCACCAATCTATATGTCAGGGCTGGCATCAGCGCCAATCCCGAGAAATTGCTTTCGCTCCCTTCTGTTCAAGGCCACGATTCGGCAGAATTGCAGATACGCCAGCCGTTCACGTTCGAGTTTCTTGGACTGAAGGCGCAGGAAGTTGTTGACGAACATGACTTGGAGGATGCGCTTATCAGCCACTTGCAAGAGTTCATTCTCGAGCTTGGCAAGGGTTTCTGCTTAGAGGCTCGCCAAAAGCGCATCATCATCGACGACGAGTATTACTATCCCGACCTTGTATTCTACAACCGCATACTGCATTGCGGCGTAATCATAGAACTGAAGAACGAGGAGTTCTCCTACGAGAACTTCGGACAGCTCAACGCATACGTCTCACATTATCGCGAGAACGAAATGCAACCTGGCGACAACCCTCCAATCGGCATCCTGCTCTGCACACGCAAGGGCAAGAAGATGGTGGAGTACGCGCTCGCCGGCATGGATAACAACCTCTTCGTTTCTACCTATATGCTGCAACTACCCGACAAAAAGACGCTTGAGGAGTTTTTGTTGAAGCAGTTGGAGGAAGGGCGTTGAGTTGGTATATAGCATAGCAATTTATTTATGGTGAGCTATTAACGACAATCAGCGTCTGTGCGGTCCGCTCTTTATCAAGATTTCCTCAATAAGATGTTTCGTGAGGTCGCCCAACGGCAGTTCTATAGTCACCTTGTTCGAGATTTTGAACGCGGGAGTGACGATAGGCACCGTCTCCATCTTGTGCTCGAAAGCATTGAAGCGACGCTCCACACCGAGGTTAACGTAGAAGCTACGATTGCCAACGGTCATGTATCCGCCGTAACTGGTGGTCGGCACGAACGGAAATGCCGCCATGCTGAGGAACGGATTCGTGTTGTAATAGGTTCCGAAGACGGTGAGCGCAAGGTTAGGGTTGAAGCAGTAGGAGAGTTGTCCTGACACACCGTATTGCGTGACGACGCGTCCGTAGTAGAGGTAACGGTTGGCAGCCAGAGCACCTTGCACAGTCATGCCACCCAGACTGTACTGCACGCCGCCGCTCACCGACTGCACATCCATCAGTCCGATGTAGCTGCGGTATGCGCCCGTGGCAGTCAGCCTCAAGTTCTTCGACACTTCCATCGATGCCGTCTCAGAACGGCTCGCATCGTAGCCATAAACAAGCGGCTTCGCTGTTGCGAACGGCATCGCCACAATCGGCATATTCGGCGTATCAAGAAGTTCGGAGGACGACAGTGCTTTCATCATCAGAATGTCAGAATAAGTAGGCATTATCGGCCGGAGTTCGGTATTCGGAACAAGCTGATGAAGCTCCTCATTCGGCAACGGCAGTTGCTGCCCCGACACTTCCTGCGCCGTTGCCCCCTGCCCTACTGCCAACAGAAAAATTAAAAAAGTAATCAGTTTCTTCATGCTGCTCTATCGTTATGTTATTAGTCTCAAAGTTAAACAAAAATGAGAACATCGCAAGCTACGCTTCATGAGTTTAACCTTTTTTATTGTCGACAAGTCTAAAGACTGTCATTACAATATGCTTTAGATATGCATAAAGCTAATATAACAAAAATGCTAAGTGCTGGTAGATTTTTTCACGTACAGAGACGTTAGATAGTAAGGTAAAGATTATGTCTCGATTTGGGTTTAAGATAGACGGCGATACCCTGGAGAATAATTACAAGGAGCACTTGAGCGGTTTCCGTGAGTGGGATCAACTTGCACATGCGGACAACTGGCTTCTGCTGGTGGAGAACATGGGGGAGCATATGAACATAGACGAGTGCATGCACGCCAGGGATTTGTTCACGTTCGTCTCCAACAAGGACGGCCATGGAAAGAAGGGCACCCTGGCAGCCGCTGTCCGTGGCACGAAAGCCTCAGTAGCGGTAGAGGTGCTGATGCGGATCCCCGAGGAGAAGCGACTGGCCGTCAAGGAGATGACGATGGACTATTCTGATTCGATGTATTCCATAGTGAGGCAAGCCTTTCCCAACGCCACAATAGTCATAGACTGCTTCCACGTCATGAAGAACCAATGCGACGCCCTTGACAGCATACGCATGAAATTTAAGCGCAAGGCCATTTCCGGGCAGAACAGGGAAAAGCGGGAATTCAACCGCAAGAAGAGAAACAGGAAATTGGCAAGGGCCAGATACCGCAAGGCACATCCCAAAAGACGGGGGTAGAAACGCGGAAGACCAAGAAAACGTGCCAACGAGAAATACGTGCCGATGGAATTGTCCAATGGTGACACCAAGGTGGAACTCTTTACCCGTGTCAAGAGAGTGCTGCCCCAAGGTGGTGAGAAATGGAGCGAAAGCCAGAAGACCAGGCCCCGCATGGTCTTTGAGTTTGCTCCAAAACTGAAAGAGGCATACTCGCTGGTATGCAGGCTGCGTGCCATTTTCAAAAACAAGAAACTCACGAAAGATACCGAGGACAAGACTGCGTGAATGGTGCGGGGAAGTGTCCGCCAGTAGAATGCCCGAAATGATATCCGCTATGAAAACACTCAAATCCAAGGAGGATGAAGTGCTTAACTACTTCGTCAACCACTCAACCAATGCAGCCGCCGAATCGCTCAACTCAAAGATGAAAGGTTTCAGGTCTGAACTTAGAGGGGTGCGTGACTTGCCTTTCTTTCTCTTCCGTTGCGCCAGAATATTTGGTTAGCCCCCCAATCCACGGACAATATCGGTTGAGCCTTTTTTTCCCAGGCTTGGCCGTCGCCTGGCGCCGTCTTCACGACATGGGCAAAGGCGGTCAGTGGTACTGGATCAGCCTCATCCCCATCATCGGAGGCATCTGGCTGCTCGTGCTGCTCTGCACGCCAAGCGAGCCCCAGGACAACCGCTTCGGCCCCGCTGTGGACGAACAGGCAGCGCCCGCCCTGCTCCCATCCGCCCCCTCCTCCGCCTTGACGGCGGATGACACGACAAGCCCCACGCAGCCACTCTCAGGCAGCGTGGGGCTTGTCATATATAAGAGCATGGTATCTACTTCACAACGACTTTCCTGCCGCCAACGATGTAGACACCCTTAGGCAGTCCACTGAGGCGGGAAGCATTGCGCCGCACCATTGCGCCGGTAACGGAATAGACATCATAGGCCGGGACCTTTGCCATCTCTGTCTGCGGGATTTGGGTGGAGACGGTCAACAAAGCGGGGGCCGACTCTGAGCCATCAGGATAGACTGCCGTGACGGCATACTGATAGTCGCCCTCCTCAAGCCCCTGGTCCTGATAGGTGGTCGCGGAGGTGGCTCCGACCAGACTCCCCTCACGATAGACGCGATAGCTGGCGGCTTGGCTGGCCACCTCAAACGTGATGTCGTCGAGCATGAAGAGGAAAGCCTGGCTCGCAGGAGTGTTCTGCCTGATGGCAAAATAGGTTGTCCCCTCGGGCAACGACACCTCTATCCTTGTCCACTCACCTGAGTCCTGGGTGTAGTCGACTCCCAACATCTGGAAACTGCCTTTCTCGTTGTCGGTCGTGGATGTCCACACTTGGAAAGACTCCGTGCCATAGCCCTGCTGGGGGAAATTGTTCACCCAGAACGAGAGGGTCTGGGCGCGTCCAGACAGTCGCGGCGAGATGAGCCAGTTGTCGGCATCCACATAGGCAGTGCGCGACTCGTTGAGCTGGCATATTCCCACGAGAGCCTTGGTGCCCGAATAGGGGTCGAGGCCGGCTCCGCTGCGGAAAAGGTCGGAAGGCTGCCAGTCCATGAAGGCGAAAGCCTCTCCCTGATGGGGGTAAGTGGCCATGCTGCTCAGAGCCTGGGCCAGACCTCCATCAGCGTCGATGGTGGTCCAGTCGCCAAAGGTGAGACTCCACGGATCATAGCTCTCGAAGTCGTCGGTCAGACTCAAGAAGTCCACCTCCGGCTCCGTCCATGCCAGCGTGACGCTTCCTGCCTGTCGGTCGGTGAAGCGTAGGTCTGTGGGCGCGTTGACCTGCGCCTCCTCGGTTGCCACGTTGAGGGCGGCCATATTATTGTCGGGCAAGAGGTCGCCCTCGGCCACCACCTCGACACTCACTGCCAGCTTGTCGCCCTCGTCGAGCCGCGAAGTCGTCAGCCTCACAGGAATGACAGCCGACTCAAGCAGGCCGAGACGCAGGTCGAGTGTGGAGTCTGCTATGCTCTCACCATTCACAGCCACCCTCACCCTCGGGCCGACCAGTTCGTCGAGACCGTTGTTCTTCAAGGTCATGTCCACCGTCAGTGTCTGCCCCTTCTTGATGCGGGCGGGGGCGTTCAGCGTGATGGCGGCATCAGCCTTGGGAGGATCCACGATATTGATGTTGTCGACAAATATCTTCTTGCCCGCCAGCCCTTGCATGGCCGTACCCGTGAAGTGGAGCTTCACATAGTCCTCAGTGGCAAGACTTGCGGGGAGCTTCACCACGACGCGCGTCCATTCGTCGTTGGTGTTCTGGCTGAGGTCACAAGAGAACACCTTGGTCAGTCTTCCGTCCTTCTGCTCGAAGGAAGCGGCGAGTGTGACCGGCAAGTTCTGTGCAGCCCGATAATAGAAGAGCAGGTGGGGATTCTTGGCTCCCTTGAGTGTGATCTTGCCCGTATACACGTCGCCCTGGGAGGCTTCATTGGCAGAGAAAGCCTGCGAGCCACCATCGCCGTCGGCCGAGGCCTCGCCCGTTATCTGCCACTGATAGTTGCCCTCTCCGTGGTTGATACCCATGAAGAGCCCCTCGTCGGTGGCGTTCTTGAAACTTTGGTGGAAAGGCAGCGCGTAGGGCTTTCCCACAACGATGGCGGCCACGCCATACGAACTCTCGCCTGCCCCGTTGACAGCGCGCACGGCCCAGGTGCGATAGCTTTGGGGCTCGCCCTCGTCGTTGTTCATTCCCGTCACCTCATACTCCGTCTCACCGGTCACGGAGGTCAGAGAGTCGCTCACGTAGCCATCGCTCACGTTGAAGATGTCGTAGCGTGTCTTCGCGGGCTGGATGATTCCACCGTTGAGTCCCTCCACGGAATCCCATGAGAGGGTGACGGAATGCGTGTTGTCTCGAGCCGTCACGACGGGCATGTCGGGCATGTCCACCCCGACAAACACCGAGACGCTGGAACGTGGGCCACTGCCGGCTGCATTGTAGGCATACACTGAATAGGTGTTGGTGCCTTGCGAGGCATGACTGTCGGTGGCTGTCAACGCTGCGCCGGGACTGGGCTTCTCGATAGTCGCCACAAGGTCGTTGCCCTTGCGCACCTCGATTCTCGACAGGCTGCCGAGCGCCGCTCCGCCCAAGGTCTTGGTGGGGGCATTGAAGCTCAGAGTGGCCAGAAGCTCTCCCGTCGGGTCGCATACAGCCTTGAGGCTCGTCACCGAGTCGGGGGCATTGGCATCGGGCGCGTCCTCCACCAAGATGGAGTCGACGTAGAGGTAATACATCGAGGCGTCAGACACGGCGTGGAAGCCCATGTAGTATTTGCCCTCTGTCTTGGGGCGGATGGTTTTCGCAAACTGCTGATAGCTTACCTGATCGAGCACCGTTGTACCAAGCAGCGTGTCGGTGAGGAGCTCGGGAGAGTTACCCTTGCCCCAGAGCGCCTCCAACCTCTCGGGGTAGAGGGATCCATTGGTGCTGCGGGCCTTGAAGCTCACCTTGTAGCTCTTTCCGCCCATGAGGTGGATGGGCGGCGTGATGAGCCAGTCGTCACCCACCGCGGAAGTGCTCCAATGGTAGGCAGCCGACTTGGTGGGGGCATCCCAACTCCAAGTGGCTCCGTCGTTGTTGGCGTCGATGACGGTGTAGAGGTCGAGGTTGCTGTCGAAATCGTTGAAGTAGGGCACGTCGAAGGCATCGCCCAAAAGTTGTTCGTTGCTCAGGGCCAGTGCACTGCCGCCATTGTCGTTCTTGGCTGCCACGCCATACCTGTAGGCCTTCAGCTTGGCCTGGGGAATCTGCTCGGTGAAGGTGGTGTCGGCCAAATTCCGCCCCACCCACAGGGTGTCCTTTCCAGATATTCGCGCCACGTCGTACCTCACACTCCCTAACCATCCGCCGTTCTGACCCTTGGCGGCATTCCATGAGAGACGCGACGCGCCTTGGCTGTCGGCCTCAAACCTCACGTTGGCAGGAGCGGCTGGAGTGTCGGTTCCCACAAAGGCCGTCGTCTTGACCGACGGACTGTTGCCCTCGCTGTTGAATGTAAAGGCCACAAACTGGTTCGTTCCCTCGTGGGTTGTCACATCCACCGTGGTCGGCTCTCCTGCCACGGTTGTTCCCTTCAAGGTGTCGAGGCCATTGACAACCACCCTGTAGCCGAGCTGACCCGAGAGGGTGCCCTTGCCGTCGAAAGTTGTAGAGGGGGCTGTGAACGTAATCTTTCCAGTGAGCGCCCCGCCTACAAAGAGGGCCTTGAGGTCGGTGATGGCAGCCGGAGCCCCGTCTTCGGCTGCGGCTTTCGGTATGGTGAGCCCTGTTATGTTGGCTCCGCCATACTCATTAGGATAGTCGCCCACCTTGGTTGCCAAACCCGTGGAAAGGTCGACGGTATAGAGGGCACTGGCTCCAGCAGCATCGGTGGCCGCCCAATAGAACGTGTTGGTCTTAGGGTCGATTTCGCCCGACTGGAAGTAGCTGGAACCTCCGTCCGCCACAACAGCCACACCGGTGCTGCCTATCTTGGCCTCGCCACCCGTCTTGCGGTCGATCCTGTAGAGATTGCCGTCCTGAGCCACTCCGTATGCATAACCATCCTGGGCAATGCCCAAGGCCACATAGGCGTTGGCGGCTTGGGCGATGGTGGTGCGGGTTTTAGTGGCGTAATCGACAACACCCCACTCCAAGCCACTGCCATCAGCATTGCGGAACTCGCCGAAGACCTCGCCCGTGTTGGCGTCCTGGGCTGTCTCTACGGCAGAGAGCGAGAAATCGGGAAGAGGCGTGGGGGCATCCGCCACCTGCCACGTGTCGGTGTCTACAGTGAAGTAATACGACTGTATGAAACCGTACTCCTGCCAGGTAAGGTCGAGATATACCCCGCAAAGCTTGTTGCCCACACGGCCACAACCCGCATTGAAGAACGCCTGGCTGTAATCGTTGAGCCGCGTGACCGCAATGGGGTTGACAGGGGAAAAAGAATGGAAGCCAGGAAGGGTCGGGGAAACCACATCGCCCCAAAGGACCAACGAGGGATTGACCGACGAGACCGACGAATGAAGTTTCCGCCTCACGCTGAAGGGCTTCTCCTTGTAGAGGGCCGCAGGGCGGGCAGGAACTGATTTCTGTAGAAACAGGGCGGGAGAAGACTTGCGCAGCTCGTGCGATGCCCGCGCCTGCTCCGCACCAGGCGCATTCTTGGCAGTCTTCAAAGGAAGTTCCGTCAATTTCGCTCGTTGTGACAATAGCGGCTGCGGACTTAAAGCAAGGGCAAGCCCAACAACCATACCGAGATACTGTCTTTTCATACCAATTATGTTATAGGTTAAAAAATAGAATTTGCATCCTGTCAATTTGGTAACTCCTCGAGTCCAAAGCATTGCACTTTAACAACAAATGACTTTATTTTGCAAAGATAATATATTTATTGAAAAGAAAAACAGACTTCACCGAAAATATTTTGAAAAGTTTTCTACACGGGCACAGGAATGGATTCAACCCAAATCAAAATATTCGCCCGACAAACAATAAAATGACAAAGATTGTTTCTTCTCTCATCGGTTTCTTGTAAATTTGCAAGCGAATATGCAGCGGTATTTGCCGCCGATAAATAAAAGATATAACAATGGAGACAGGAAACGTCATCAAGTCAAAGGGTATCTACCTTTATGTGAAAGCCACCCGCGATGGTGCGCCGGTGATGCTGAAGGCTTTGAAAAGTGAATACAAGGACAAGTCGCAGTTCCAGACGCTGCTGCGTAAGGAGTTTGAGACCGTGTCGAAGCTCGACCACGCCAACATAGCCAAGGAGACGCAACTCATCGACGACCCACAGTACGGCAAGGCCATCGTGGTGGAGTTTGTCGACGGACGGTCTCTCAACGCCTACTTGGCCGAGAACCACTCGGTGGAGGAGAAGCTCAACATCATCCGACAGATTGCCTCCGCCATAGGATATGCCAACGAGAGAAACATCCAGCACCGCAACTTGAAGGCCAGCAACGTCCTCATCGCCAAGCAGGGCGACGAGGTGAAGATAATCGACTTCCGCATGCCGTTCGCCGACGACCTCCACGTGGGCTACAGCTCGATGGCGCATGTGTCGCCGGAACAGAAGGACGGCACGGTGGCCATCGACGCGCGCGCCGACGTGTACTCGCTCGGCGTGCTGATGAAGCAGATGGGACTGCCCGAGGACTACAACGGGTTGATAGAAAAATGCTGCAGCTACAACCGCGGCGACCGATATATGGACATGGACTCCATGGTGGCCGACCTCGACGGCGGCTCGGGCTCGGGCTACTCAACGAAGCGCATGGCGGTGTTCGCCGCCGTGGTGGTGGCGGTCATCGTGGTGGTGGCGTTCTTTGCCCTGCAGCACAAGAGCGCCGAAAGGCAAACTGCCACTCAGGAGCAGACCGACTCCGCAGCCATGCAACAAGACCAGCAGACCGCACAGCAGCCCGTGGCCACGGCTCCAGCCGACTCTGACGCAGCCTCGACTGGCGCAAAATTCAACGACCAAGTGAAGCAGCAGATGTATGCCGACATGGACAGGATGTACCAGCCTTACCTCGACGGAACGGCAACCGACAAGCGGGCACTGAAGAAACAGATTGGACGCTACTACAAGGGACTGCAGAAGTCGCTCAGTCCGATGAGCAACGAAGAGCAGGCCGCTTTCGACCAGGCGTTCATTGAATACAAGAAGCAGAAAGAGGCCGCCATCAAATAACTCGGAGGGCTCAGAGTTCTCGGAGCCCTCCGAACTTAGTAGCCTCTGTGGGCGCGCCTTGCGCAGTATATCGCCTCCCTAATACCCCTTCTTCCAAAAATCTCTTTCTTTGATGGGCCAAGAGACGCTCCAACATGTAGTCCGCCTGATGAATCAAGACGATGGCTATGTTTGCTGTTGTCTCTGGACTGCGCTTCGTGATTGCCCCCACATAACTTCCCGGATCGTTGTGGGTCCGGCAGTATTGTCTGGTTTGAAGTGTGCGCCTGTCATCTTTGGGCCTTTGCTGTAAGCCGTGCTGGCGGAGATAGTCCTCATAGTCGAGAAGCAGTTCTTGCAAACTTGCCTTTGCCACATTGGTGAGTTTAATCTCTGTTTCTTTTGATGTTGTTGCGGCAGCACTTCCTTCGGCTATATTCTGTCGGCCGCTTCGTGCGGCTTGCACCATTTGATCTATTGTGCGATCACTCGCAATGAAAACGTTGTTTGCAAAATAGCGAGTGATGTCATAGATTATCGTTGTCACTTGGAATACTCGAAGTTTGCGGTAATGTAACCATTCAATTTAGGCCGTCCTGTAATTGATTAAAAAATCCCGAGGTTTCAGTGTTATCCTACGACTGTCAATGAGTATCGGCTTTACAATAAAGCCATTACAAAATGCTTTGTAAAACGATGCAAAGGTAATAAAATTATTTAAAAAGAAATAAGATTTGATACGTTAACGTTTTGTTTTATATACACAAGACCCAACGAATGTCTTAATCATATTGAAGAATGTTGTAATAAATTGGTTTTAAAGTAGTGTACGTACAAAGTTATAAAAAGTTACGCAAAAACATTTGGCAGTTATCAATATTTGCACTACATTTGCAGCAGATAATCATAATTCTATCACAAAACAAAAATTATTGTAGCAAAAAAATGAACAGAATGACAAAGAATTTAGTTGCTTTTTTAACGTGATAGAATTATGACTAATATGCAGAACAACACTGACGAGAATTTTAACGAGGATTTCGAACGACTCCTGAAGCAGTTCGTGAGCGAAAAATACAAGGATGTCAAACTCGACGACATGCAGACTGAGGACGATGAGGATCCATTTCTGGAAGATGAAGATGAGGATGTAGATGAAGATGAAGATGTAGATGAATACCAAGCCGAGGACGACACTCCGACAGAGAAGGCTGACGACATCTGCACCGACGTTCCGCTACCTGGCGACGTCATAGAGCAGAACCAGAACGTAAGAGTAAAGGTGGAGATACTGCGCCCCATAGACAATCCGCAGGAGGAGCTGCAGAAGCTGGTGGGCTGCGGCAACATCAAGAAGCGCATGGACGAACTGGTGGCGCTGACCGCCTACAACCGCATGCTGCACGAACAGTTTCCCGAACTGAAGCAGCACCGGGTTTCGCTGCACAGCCTATTCCTCGGCAACCCCGGCACGGGCAAGACCACGGTCTGCAAGATATTCGGGGCGCTGCTGCACGAGGCGGGAGCGCTCTCGAAAGGACACGTTGTGGTGTGCGACCGCGGCACCTTCATCGGCACGCTCTGGGGCGACGAGGAAAGGGCTATGAAGCAAGTGGTGGAGATGGCGCAGGGCGGCGTCATGATGATTGACGAGGCATACCTTCTGAACGGAAAGAACGAGAACGACCCCGGAAAGATCATCGTACAACTGCTCATGAATCTGCTCGCCGACGAGAGTCAGCGCGACATCGCCGTGGTGCTCTGCGGATACAAGGAGCCGATGAACGAACTGCTCGAGACTAACCCCGGACTGCTGTCGCGCTTCCCCAACCGCTTCGAGTTTGCCGACTTCAGCGTCGACGAACTGCTCGAGATAACCAGCCGCCGCATTAAGGAGTACAGCTACCGCTTCACCGTAAAGGCATGGCAGAAATACACCGATATGATAGCGCTCGCCTTCAGCGCCCGCGACACCGAGACGTGGGGCAACGCACGCTTCATAGCCAACCAGCTGGAGCGCATCTACATTCAGCACGCCACACGATGCGTGAAGCAGCCGCCGAAGAATCACAACGACCTCCTTCTGATTACGCCGGAGGACATTGTGCCCATAGAGATGCCACGCAGAAAAAACAGAATAGGCTTCTGAGTGTGACTCCAAAGCCTATTCTGCAACGTTCTTTCTTACTTTTAAAAACATCACGGATATTCAATACATTTCTTATTTTGTTTGTTATTTTGAGGATTTTGTGTATTTTTGAACCATGATTAGCTAATCGAAACCTATTTTCTAAAAAACGGAATCCGTAAAACTTAAAAAGAATATGAAATACATGAAATTTAAGAATGTCATGATTTTTATTTTATCTTTGATTACAGTATGGATTGTTGTAGTCTTTTTTTGTTATAAAGGGTATTTTATTAATATCGAGGTCGGCCAGATTCAATTAGGTGATTGTCGTGATTTTACTACACAAGATAGTGTAGTATTTGATACTGGTGCAGATTTTTCATATATATCTTCTAATAAAATTGGATTTCCTTTTTTATCTCCAGTCTTGGTTAACGATGGAGAAGGTAATAATAAAATTTTACCAATGTATTTCACACAATATTTTGAAGTTAATGATAAAGTAAAAATAAAAAATTTTACATACATTTCAGGTTTCAAAAACAATAAATTCAAAGCAATCATTGGAATGAATGTACTATCAAAGCTAAATATGCTTTTTCATTCGACCCAAAATACATTAGACATAAAGTCTTTTGATTTTAAACCACAGATTCCTTCATCCGCCACTATTCTTCAATATAAAGATAGTATATCTCCAAAGGTAACCTTAAGATTAGACAACGTAGTTATTGATGATATTCTTATTGACACAGGATTTGATGGTGATTTGTCGATAGATGAACATTACATAGAGAAGCTAAAATCTAATCATTCTTGCGATTCAATGATTAGAACAAATAATACGCTATTTGATACTCAAAAAGTAAAGAAAATAATATTTTCAGAATTATATATTAATGAAAGACTATATAAAAACATACATGTAGTTCAACTAAAAAAGAGACTTTTAGGTTCTAAATTTTTGAAACGATTTGATAAAGTGTTTTGGGATAGCAAAAATCTAATAGTTTATATGTGGAACGAAAATGATGAATATTAAAATCAGCAAGAAAGTATTAAGTTTGTCGTCTACCACTTTTATCACATTGTCCTCTTCTGTTGCATAGGCAAGAGTATTTATAGCGCCATACCATACGATGTCTTTGTCTATGATAGTTGTGCACACGGAAACCTCACGGAATTTTTCTATTCCTTACAAGCTCTCACTGTATAACAATAAATCCAGATAATCAGGCACTTACGTTATGCGTGCATCCTCTATTGCAAGTAAAAACCGCGTGTGAAACCTTGTAAGCGCTTGTAAATTTTAGCCATTTACAAGCGCCCAAGTCGATTTATTGCCAGCTATATATGCGCTTGCCTTTCTGTACAGAGTCTAACAGAACTGCATCTGTAAGACAGATTTTTGTTTTCTAATAGTAAGAGACTATAGTTTTCATTAATGACGGTACCAGGTAAGGTCAAGACAACTTTTGTTTACACTACCTAGATTTGTCATAATCAGACATTGGCAGATAGCGTTCCTTTTGGCTCACAAACATCTTATGAATTCCATAGCACTGAGTATGATGGTTGAGTAGGTTTAGGCGACATATAGAATGGTGCAATCTTTATCTATTGATGTTTATACTCTGTGCCACAATCATCACAATGAAAATGGTCTTTTGAGCTACTCATTAGTTTACCGCATTTGTAACAATAATACTCATGCTTCTCCCAGTGTCCTAAATCGTTTTCAACAAACAATCGCAATCTGTCTGATATATATCCACCTGTCATATGTAGATGGCTTATTCGCAGTCTAAAGTTTTCGGTCGAGCAACAAGCCCCACATTCTGGGCAAATATACTGCCCATTAGGACATTGTTTTGAATCCCTGCTGTCAATTGTTGCATTACACTTTTGTTTATTGAAGCAATGGTTAAGGTATACAACAAATCCTTTTTTAGAACAGCCTTCATTTGTGCAAGAAAATTCAGTAACAGCTCTTGACGTAAAATTTGTTATGTCGGAAGGCTTCATTAGTTTTCCGCATTCACGACATTTCAGATGCTCATAGAACTTGGCAAAACTCTTCAAATAGGATGAAAGAATAATGTAATGACCGAATTTGGTACGTTTGCCATTCTTATTTATGTAGTCGGGGTTTATGCCCAAAATACGCATAAAATCGAGAATGGTATAATACTCCCATTCATCATCAGTACGGTATCTTACTGGTGGGCGAAAACAAGGTTTATTGCCACACCAATAAAAAGAGATGCCATGGTAATTATCCACCTTGTCAGAAAGGCGACATTCGCAGAATTCCTCTTGGTCATCTTCTTTTGTTTCAAATCCTATATAGTTATCCAGACCATTATATTTGAAATTGAAAGATCTTGCTATAGCAAATAGTTCCACCTCATAAGCAATGTCGAAATAAAAGGATATTGCGTTCTGTTCATTTGCGACCTGGTATTCATCCTTCTTGTATGTTATTTGTATTTGCTGAATGGCACGGGCATAATGTTTATTGTTGTAATCCTTCATATTGCCATATTCATCAACCATCTTCTGAGGGATGAAAACTCTTAGTTTTCCATCTTGTTCCTTGCTGATGATACCATTATAGTAGCTATTTCGCTTCCAATTGCTTCTATCATCAGGAAGTTCATTGACAACCCATCTGCTTGAACATTGAGTCACAATGCTCCTAATACCAATCCATTCATCCGTGTCATCTCTTCCCTCCAATAACTGGAGCATAATATTGTTATCCAACGTCTTCGATTGGTCTTTTTCGCGCAATTTTAGGTAGGTGAACGCAATTTCAAGAGGAAAACAAATGGGTCTCTCACCATTGTTAACAAGATTGTAAAGAGTCTCTGCAGTATGGTGAACTTTTCCTTCACTAATGAACTTGAAGAGTTTCTTTACAATCTTTATTTGAATATATGGTGGCAGGACGGCAAACACTTCTGTCAAAGAAGCTGACGATGTGGTGGTCTTAGAATGAATCGCCCACCATATCACGGCAAGCCTTGGATTAATGTCATTAGTCCTCTTGAAATTTTGTATCTGGCTTGTAAAACTTGTGTCCCAACTTCGGCGTGTATAGTAATCGCTGTCGCTTCCAGGCATATTTGCTGTCATCAACTCTGTCAGTAGAACGGCAAGAGCTACGTTCTCATCTGTCATGTTCATTGCATGCAACCTGTATGCGATTAATGGGAATAAATTTACCTTGGTCGTTTCCAGAACTTTAGCATGTATTTTGTTTTTAAGCAACGGTTTACTATACCATCGTTCCTTGTCCGCATACACTCCATCGAGAGAGATTGTGTTGATAATAATCTCGACAATATTCTCTGGCAACGACGTGATGACATCATGCTCAAATAGAACCAGTAGGTCATCGGCTGACCTGCTGTTGATATAGCTATCCCATTCAGAAGAATTTTGACCATCAGGTATCAGCTTCTTCAAGTTATTGAGGAAAGCACAATTTTCCCTTTCCGGATAGCGAGAATAATACTTTTTCTCTCCTTCTTCCGATGTAGTACCATCAAAGAAATGGCTGAGCGGGATATTTCCTATTACCTCTATAGCTTTCGCAATAATAATGTCTGCAAACTCAATGCTATGGTCAAACAAGTCATGCTCGTCTTTGACAAATTCTTTTATCTCAGCATAGCCCCATTGTGAAATAATTTGCTTTGACAAGGCTAACGCTTCATTTATAGACAGCCATGTATGGAAACCCGTTGAAACCTCAGAAAGCACACCTATTGATTGTGTCTCTTTCATTAAGGGAATTAAATCTTGTCGTATTTCTGCATTTTCTGCATTTTCATAGAGCGGGCTATAATGATCATATGCAGAAAAAAAATCCGACTTTATTCTGTAGGGGGAATTTAAGTTGGGGCGCAACAAATTTTTTAGAGTTTCCTTTATAAGTGGCAGCAACTTCTGCTTGTAAGGGTTAAGAAATTCTTTACCCATTATTGAAAGTTGGTCAATGTCACTAGCCGCTTGCCAGTATTTTTTCTCCTCAATAGCTTTGTCAAGGATTGGCGAGATTGACGATGCTAATTCCTCTTTAATTGCCAGGAAGTCCTCCGCAGGAAGGTTGTTGAGATAAGTAAAAAAATCGCTCCGCCCATATGCGTTGTATTGCTTTCCAACAAATTCTGTCAATTCTTTTTTGAAACGGTTTGTTTTTACTGAAGCCAAACATTTAGCGATTTCATCTTCATATTGCTTGGAGGTCAAGCGGAGGTATGACCACAGTTTGCTTACAGCATTTTGCTTGTCACGGTCAACATACATACCTAATGTACGTCTTTGGCGATACTCGCTTGATAGTTTTAAATCATCTTCCGATATATCTGAACGTGCGGATAGTTCCTCGAACACTTTACTTATTTTGCCATCCACCAGCGACTCAATGCGCAGGTTTGCATACTCTACACATCCATCGGGTATATAGCCCAACATCTTCTTAACCTCCTGCCAATCAGAAAGTGTACTATCATCGTTCAATTTCTGTTCCAACCAACTCTGAATAAGGCTCGCATTGTCAATATATCTAACAATGGTTGGATATATTTTCAAAACAGCAAGCAATTCTTCATGTGTAAATACTGAAAAGAGTGACTGCCAGATGGATTTCTCTTCTGTTGAGAAATGTCGGTCAAAGACATATCGGTCTTCAGAGTATTCTTCTTGTTTGTAGTGACTTACAAAAAACTTAAAATGCTCAGCAGTTTTCTCAGGGGAACGTCTTGGGTCTTCTTCAATGATGTGCTTTACTTTATTCGCCACCATATTCAAAGGCTTGTAGGTATGAGTATATAGGTTTATCTTTCGGCTGTCCTTATACTCAATATATTCATGGTCACCATAATAAGACAAGGCCAGTTGGACATCTTCACCTGAATGTGTGATGCGTCTCACGTTGACAGCGCGTTTTTTTCCGCTTTCCTGCTTCTCCACTTGGAACACTACCACACGTCCTTCTTTCTTAGCATCATCCTCTATGAAACTTGAAGAGTTTACATAAAAGTCTTGGTTGTATTTAGGCGAAGGCATATTGCAGTTGTTAGATGCAATAAAGCCAAAGTCCTTGTTCGTGTCAAAGAACTTCACCGCACCTATAAAGTATTTGTCTGCTCCGTATATCAGATTCATATTCCTGAGTCCACTTGAATTAGTGGGTTCTATTTAAATTAAACATTCAGTAGATATGACTTACCACATCTGCGGATTCCGGTAATCACTTTGATAAAGCCGTTTTGCTGGCTATCTATCAACTACTTAAGATATCTGTCTCTTTTTATCTCTTACATGTCATTCCTTATTTTTGCCAATATTTGCACTTTTTGGTAATGCAAAGGTAGCGGATTTAATTAAGGTCGACAAAACATCACGACTAAAAAATGCCAGAATTGACATTTTTAGTCGTGCAAATAGCAGTTCACATAATACATGAGCATGATTCTTACCATTGATGCCAATCCAGAAAAGCTCCAAGAGCGTTTGATGCGCTTTTTTATGACCATCAGAAGGAGATTGGCTATCAAGGTGACCCAAATTTGTATCTTGATGGCGTTGGCACTCTCCCCATAGAAGTATTTAAGCGGGAAATTTTGTTTCAACTGCTTGAACAGCAACTCTATTTCCCATCTTTGGCGGTATATGTCGATGAGTCTTCCACCTCCATGGTCATGTCGTTGGTAAGCAACGATATGACTTTCGACTTTTTCTTCGCAGGATCGACATAGGTGACAATACGGGCCTTGTGTTTGATATCCTCTCCGCCCTTTATATGTTTCCTGAACTCTACGCCCTGGACTCTACACTCCATGAGGCCGCACGGCAACATGTACATTGTGTCAGAAAGAGTATCATATACAAGATTCTTTTTATTAAATTGATTATATTGTTTTTTCAAAAGTTGTGTTCAGAACAACATTGAAATGTTGAATCTTTATTATATCTGCAAGAGACCAAAGAGTGTGGTCATACAAATGATGAAACATCATTGTCAAAGGTATTTCTTTAGTTGATTCGTATGGCAACCCTTCATTCCACGATTTACCATCGTTACCTATAAAGTCATCGAAAGATTTCCACAATGGTTCCATGTTATTTCTGAGCACCAAAGCTGAAATGCATACACCTTCCCTATATAGGGGATTATAGGTTGAGTCTGAGAGCAGCGAGTAGATTTCTATTTGATTTTCATCTAAAACCGCCTCGTCATAATCAAGCTCAACATATGCCTTTGTTTCAATAACATAGTCAGTACTGGCTTTTTGTTTATCAAAACAGTCGTGTGCGTCTGCCCACATAGTTTTCAGTGCTACTGTCAATCTCTCGTTAAACAAAGTCAACTCGTCAACATACTTGTCAAAATGATCTATGACTTGCGAATCAAGAAGTTTTTTACGCAGTTCCAAGTAAACCTGGCATCTAACAATATCTTGTCCTTTTAATGAACTTGAATGTAGTATTATCTGATTTTCAATGTCTTTTATACTCATCATGGAAGAAAAACAAAGTAGCGATTTTTAAAAGCGTTTATATCAATACCAAGACTACGTGCATCTTGAACTATATCCTCCCAAGTTATAAGCTTAACTCGCTTTCTTCCTTCATCCGTAAGGCACTCAGTTGAGAACTGCTGGAATTGATTCTTAAGATTTTCGTTTGCCCTTGGATATATGAAGAACACATGCTTACCTGAAGAGGTCGCACGAATGGCATTTCTTGCTAACTGGTAGTACTTTGTATTGAAGACAGATTCGCTAATAGAGCCATTTACAAAAATGTCTTTCGCTTTATCGATCATCGGTTTATAAACAGATTCGAATCGTTCATGTGGGTCTTTAGCACGAGATGATTTGGCGAACCCTTCTTCCGTGTACTTGATTTCACAGAACACCTCAATCTGATTGCTCTTGAAATAAAAGTCGAAGTTCGTATTATCCTTGGATTTGTCTATATACTCAAAGTTGCACACTGCATTTTTATGTTCCAGTTCCTCATCAACCTCCATTCCAAACAACTTTATCAGAGCATCTTTGGGGTGATACATTACGCCATCAAATCCTTCAATCATTGGGCGGAAGAAATTGTAACACATTATCTGTGAAGAGTTAAGATGATGTGCATACTGATGAAGATGAATGGTGTCACTATCAATGAGGGGGACGTTGGGTAGAAGTGAGTATTTGTTTATCAAATCTGCTTGTTCCTTAGCTGAGGATGGATTTCCTAAGATGTGCTTACGTGGAGCACCCTTGCCTTGCCATAATCCTGGGATAGGATTCTCGGGCATATTGTCGATGACTTTCTTTTTGAATTCTTCGTATTTCATATCATTATAATTCAGCATCAGCCTCCTTATGGATGCAGATAACTTCTTTAGGGTTAATAATTTCTATCACGTTTGAGCATTGTACCTTCGGTAATGAACGCATCAATGTCTGTGGCATATTTCTTCAATGTTGGTAACAAGTCCTTACCCAAATAGCCATACTGACGGTAATCGCCCATGTGCCAGATTCGTTTGCCATCAGCTTCGATAAGAAACATGTGAGAGTCATAGATGCTATGGCTGTTGAAGAAAGGAAAAACCTTGATGTCACCTATAAATAACTCTTGCGGACAATCTCTGCTATGACACATTGGCGAATAAACCAAATAGCGTAAGCGATGAACTTGAATCCTCTGGTTGGATCGAACTTGCGTGCTGCCATTTCAAGACCCTTGTTGCCTGCTTTGATAAGTTCTTCCAGTGAAAGACCTTTGTTAAGATATTGCTTGGCAACACTGACCACAAAGCGCAAGTTGCAGTTGTACAGTTCCTGAACAGCTTCCTCATCGCCTTGCCTGATGCGGTTGACCAGCAGAAGTTCTTGCTCCAAAGTTAGTAGTGGTAACTTGGTGACGTCATTGAGGATTGACTCTAAAGATTGGCTGTCTCTTGGTGTAATGTTCTTGCTCATATAATATTTTCGATATGTCTATATATTATTATACGAATGGTAAAGCCCCATTTCGCAAAAAACGGGGGTTTATCTGCAAAATCTCCGCAGTATCATAGAATTAATTATATGATTCTGCATTAATAGTTAGTACAATCACACCATTCTCAATACATTTTTGTTTTATATTACCCAAGTCGCTGAATATTTTTTTAAACTTATCAATCCATTCTTGACGACTAACGTGTTTATTGTCTATCATCCAAGTTGGATCGTTTTCAAAATTAATGAAAACAAGTTTAACGTCTTTATAATTGGAAGAAGGTGAAAGTTCCTTCATTTTTTCGAGGAACACCAGCCTATTTGCGACCTGATAATATTTATGCATCCAATTATAGTCATTACCTATAACGCCATATAATTCTTTAGCGACTTTCATAATGGCTTCTTTTTTGATCTTAAAGTTTTCTATCTTTTGAGAATTTTGTTCATTGGGGCTAAGATTATTTCCACCTGATATTTCAGATAGATGGGATTTTGCCTCAAAAAGATAAAGAGTTTTATCCTTACTTATGGCTATTCCATCCCATTGCGGTTGACGTTGTGGCCAAAAACCTTCAAAATCTTTACATTTAATTCCAAGTTTATTAGAAATTACTTTACCATTTAACTGATATTCGACAAAATTGGATGATTTGATTGGAGATAACCATGTTAATTCTGTTTTTAAAAGTGCATCTAATTCTGCCTTATATTTATCAACCATGATTTGCATCATTCTTCTACTGCCTTTGTAATAGTATTCATCAGTTGACTTTTTCATAATTTCAATATCTATTTAAAGTTAAATTTATCGCTTCCTTTATCTCCTCCCTATACTCAGCAGGCTCCAGGACCTCTACATCAGGACCAAGGGCAAGTATCTTTGACTTCAGTTCTGGGGTGAGGCATACCTTATAGGTAAACTCGGCAAACTCGCCATAACGAGATTTTACCTCTCTTTGAGACTTATGCAGTGGAAGCATTCTCATATACTCCATCTGTACGCCATATACCCTTATCTTTAGATTCACTACAGGTAGATTCTCGTCCACATAGATTCCCACAACATTTTCATAATACTTACGTGGTTCAAAGTCCTTGGGGAACTCAAACTTTATATTTGTCGTGTGTAGATCCAGGAATCTTTCCAGTGCCAGATGTCTTATGCTATCTTTCTCTTTTATATATCCAAGAACATACCACCTTCGGTTATATACCTTCATGCTATAAGGGTGCATTGAGAGTGTTTCTCTTCTACCTTCATAACGCTGATAGTCAATGATAAGTACCGTATTAGTCCTCATAGATTCAACGACATCGTCAAAGTATGCCGTACCATGAGGAATTTCCTCCAGCAATATGCGGTCGCGCATCATACTGAAAGTAGAGAAATCCTGTGGTACACTATATTTACGCAACAACAATTCTGCATAGTGATTTTGCTTCAAGACATCTGGATTCTTGATATAGTATGTGCAGAACGTAGATTTATCACATGCTATGATGACACCGAACATTTCCTCAATACCTTTACGATGTTCATGGAAGGTTCGGATGGGCAAGCCTCCCATATAAGCATACGGAGACTTCATCCAAATATTCACTATATCCTCATAGGTAAGGGGGAATCTAGCCTTTGAAATGGTGTCTAACAACCAGATGTATCTAAGATAGGTTTTACTTATCATACTTTTGCTTTTGATGCAAATTTATTTAAATAACGGATGAAATACGAAAAAATTGCAGATATTCTGAGGGATTATTGCAGAGAAACCGGTAACACAGCCGATTTTGAAGATTTCTTATCGTATAAAGATATATATAATCATCTAAAACAAGATCAATATGGCACTTCAGGAACCGAGCTTTACTTTGCTATAAACTGGCCTACATCAAAGCGCATATGCCAGAGGAGTTTGAAATGCTTAAAGCCGAACTATGCATGTAATGGGATGTTTTCTGTAGAATAATGTAATATCACAGAACTTCAAGGAAACTCAAACGATAAAACAGCGTTAACTCGATCAGTTTGTTTACGCAGAAATCAAACCAAAAACAGCGGCCTACGCCGAAGCGTAAGTCGCTGTAATAGAAGCGTGGACCAGCCTGGGCTTGAACCAGGGACCTCCAGATTATGAGTCTGTTGCTCTAACCAACTGAGCTACAAGTCCGACTTAACCTATGTGTTAGGATAAGTTTGCAGATGCAAAGGTAGTGTTTTTCGGGAAAAACGCCAAATATTTGGAACGTTTTCTGCATAAAACAATAAGAAAGAACCGAAAAAACAAGGATATTGCTACAAAAAAACAGAAAGTTTGACATAAAAAACAAGGCGATGAGGCGGGGAAGGACTGAAAAATCATTAATAAAAGTTATGTTTTGAGGGGTATTCGGTGAGGAAAGGGGGCGTTTGTCATTATTTTAACTACTTTTGCAAGCGTATGTTGACGGTCGGACGGCGAACGGAATCCGATCGGACGGCGAACGGAATCCGATCGGACGGCGGACGCAATCCGATTGGGCGGCGAACGGAATCTGATCGGACGGCGGACGGAATCTGATCGGACGGCGGACGGAATCCGATCGGGCGGCGGACGCGAACGACCATAGTATGTAGCATAACAAGGAAGATTGAGACGCACATTATTAATATTAATAGCGCTTTTTGTGTTTGTCTATGACGGTTTCGGTGCAGACAATCGCAGGTACACGCTTCAGACGATGAGGCGCGTATTCGGTTATGCAGCCTCGTTGGACACCGCCGAGAGCCGTCCGAAGGAGGGTTATGCCTACACGAAATACTCTATTCGCACGAACCGTCGCAACGCAGTGCTGCTCACGGTGCCCTCGATGTTTGCCATTGCAAACGCGAGCAAGCGCGAGGTGTTCGGCGAGACGTTCAACCGCATGTCCGTTGACAGCGAGGGCCGCATCACGGCGCAGCGTATTCTGGAGAACTCTACCACGCCGCGCAAGTCGCTGCCTATGCCGACGGTGCTTTCGTACCTCACTCCGCTCATCTATGAGGAGATGCTCATCAACGACCGCATCATTTCGCCTTTCCATAGACGCAACCGACGCTACTACCGCTATCGTGCGATGCCGCTGACGAAGGGCACGGCGCTGGTGAACTTCTCGCCGCGGGTGCGCAGTACGCTGCTGGTGCGCGGTTGGGCGCAGGTGGACGAGCAGACGGGCCGCATCATTGAGCTGGCATTGGACGGCGAATACGACATGGTGCGCTTCCATCTGTCGACGACGATGGACGAGGAGAAGGGACGCCGACTGCTGCCGAAGTATTGCAGTCTGAACTCGCGCTTTCTCTTCCTCGGCAACGACATTACGGCGGAGTACACCACGGCGTACGGACTGCCTTCCATCGGTCTGACGGAGGAGGAGGCGAGGCTGCTGCCCGTAAGGAACGCGAAGAACGCTGCCGACACCATCCGGAAGATTGACGAGAGAAGGCTGCTCGAACGCGTGCGTCCGATGCCGCTGACGGAGCATGAGGAGTATATGTACAGACAGAGCGTGAAGGACTCTGTGGCGGCTGACTCAACCGACGGATCGAAGAACAACAAATACAACCGCCGACTGCTGCGCGACGTGGGTCAGGCGCTGCTGGGGCGCATCGGCGGCGACATCGGCAAGGACAAGCGCGGAGCGTTCCGCATCGGTCCGATTCTGAATCCGCTCTACTTCACCTACAGCAACCGTCGCGGTCTGACGTATATGTTCGACGTGCAGGGGCAGTACAACTTCACCGACAACCAGAAGATTCAGGCGCGTGTGAAGACGGGCTACTCGTTCAAGCAGAAGCAGTTCTTCTTCAACATTCCGCTCACCTACTACTTCAACAACCGCCACAACGGATTCGTGCGTTCGGAATGGGCTACGGGCAGACGCATACACAACTCGTCGGTGCTCGACTACGTGAAGGACTGGCGCGACAACACGGTGAACTGGGATAGTCTGAACCTGACTTACTTCCGCGACCATAGTCTGAAGCTGTACGCCCATTACGACCCGACGCCGAAGTGGGGCTTCGAAGTGGGTGTGAACGGCCACCGCCGCACGGCTATACACGACTCGGGATTTCATGAGGCAGGAATGCCTACGACATACACGTCTGTGGCGCCGCTGGTGGAGCTGACATATCGCCCTATGGGATACAACGGGCCTATCCTGACAGCCAACTACGAGCGCAGCATCGACGGATTCTTGGGCGCCAACATCAACTACGAGCGCATGGAGTTCGACGCGCAGTACATCCACCGCATATCGGCGCTCAACTCGGTGCAGATGCGTCTGGGCACGGGCTTCTACACGCACAGCGGAAAGGGTCGCTACTTTCTCGACTACTCCAACTTCCGCGAGAACAACCTACCGAACGGATGGAACGACAACTGGTCGGGATCGTTCGAGCTGCTCAACTCCAACTGGTACAACGCCTCGCAATACTACGTGCGCGGCAACGTGACGTACGAGACGCCGCAGCTGGCGCTCTACTGGATGCCGTTCATCGGCCGACTGCTGGAGAAGGAGCGCGTGTACGTGAACGTGCTCTCGGTGAGCCACCTCACGCCCTACGTGGAATGGGGCTACGGCGTGCAGACGCGTGCCGTGTCTATCGGCGTGTTCGCCTCGCAGAAGAAGTGGCGCTTCAAGGAAGTAGCCGTCCGATTCAGTCTCGAACTGTTCAACCGCTGGTAGGTTTTAGCCGTATTCTTTTGCCATTCGTCTTAAAATCAGTATCTTTGCATGTATGAGATACGATTATTGCGCAACAATAGGTTTCTTCGATGGCGTACATCGCGGACACCAGTTCATGATAGACAGCCTCACGGAGATGGCACACGCACGTGGAAGACAGTCGCTCGTCATTACGTTCGACCGTCATCCGCGCCAAGTGGTGCACGCCGACTATATACCACAACTCATAACTACAGCCGACGAGAAGCTGCAGCTGCTTAAAGCCACCGCAGCCGACCGCATAGAGGTGCTCCACTTCGACACGGAGATGGCGCAGCTCTCGGCGTACGAGTTCATGCGCCGCGTGCTGCACGAGAAGTACGGCGTGGCGCTGCTGCTAACGGGCTACGACAACCGCTTCGGGCACAACCGCGCCGAGGGCTTCGACGACTATGTGCGCTACGGCGCCGAGATGGGCATGGAGGTGGTGCGGAACACGCCGATAGACATCAACGGGCTGCGTGTGTCGTCGTCGCTCATACGGCGTCTGCTTGCTGAGGGCAACATTCTGGAGGCGAACAACTGCTTGGGTCACCCCTACTCCATCGCTGGTTCGGTGGCGCACGGCTTTCAGGAGGGCAGACGAATAGGATTCCCCACGGCGAACATCGTGCCAGAGAGCACGGAGAAACTCGTGCCGCAGAACGGCGTCTACGCCACAAGGGTGAGCATAGAGGGCGGCGAGTGGATGCCGGCAATGCTCAACATCGGCAACAACCCTACCTTCCAGCGCCAGCAGACCACCATCGAGGCGCACATCATTGGTTTCGAGGGCGACATATACGGACGGAATGTGCGAGTGGAGTTCGGCAGAAAGCTGCGCGACGAACGACAGTTTGAAAGCGTGGAGGCGCTGCAGAAGCAGCTCGAAGCGGACAAGAAAGAGGTTGAAATGGTGTTGTAATGGTGAGGTGGTGAGATGTTGACAATGGTAAAATGTTGTAACGGTGAGATGGTGAGGTGGTGACAATAGTAAAAATCTCCGCTCAGCTTTGCCGCTTGCCAGAGCAAGAACAGAACAAATCTCAACACCTCAACATAACAACATAACAACATCATATCACAACATCTCAACATAACAACATCTCAACATCATATCACAACATCTCAACATAACAACATAACAACATCATATCACAACATCTCAACATCATATCACAACATCTCAACATCATATCTCAACACCTCAACATAACAACATAACAACATCATATCACAGCATCTCAACATCATATCTCAACACCTCAACATAACAACATCTCAACATCATATCTCAACATAACAACATCTCAACATCATAACACATGAAAAAGAAAGAAATACTGAACGTGGCGTTGTACCTCTTCGCCTTCCTCACGATACAAGCGATAACAATCGCTGTAGTGATGTTAGTCAGTCAGACAGCAGGCATTACTGCCGGCACCACAACCATCACAACGCTTGTGAGCAGCCTCATCACTATAGCGCTGTTCTACAAGCTGCGCTGGACGCCCTGCTCCGGCGACTATATCAACACACGCCCCTGGTTCACTATGTTCTGGGTGGTGTGCCTCACCATTGGCACCATTGCACCGCTCGCCTACCTCAACGAACTGCTCGGCGTAGAACTGCCCGACACATATAACGAGATGTTCAAGGGCATCATGAGCCATAAACTGGGCTTCATCACCATTGGCATCATAGCGCCAATCGCCGAGGAATACGTTTTCCGCGGAGCCATACTGCGCGTGCTCTGCGACATGGCGGGCAAACACCGACAGTGGGTAGCCATAGCGCTCTCGGCAGCGCTCTTCGCCATAGTCCACGGCAATATGGCGCAGGGCATCGGAGCGTTCCTCTGCGGACTGCTGCTCGGATGGATGTACGTGCGCACGGGCAGCATAATGCCGGGCGTGGTGTTCCACTGGGTGAACAACTCTACCGCCGTACTGCTCTACCGCATCATGCCGCAGGCTGCCGACATGAAGTTCGTCGACTTCTTCGGAGGCGATATGAAGCGCGTGGCGCTCGCCATGCTCTTCTCGCTGATGATATTCGGAGCATCCTTGTTCCAGCTCAACCTCCGACTGCATAAGCCTCAACAATAGCACCACATATCTCACCACCTCAACACCTCACCATCTCAACATCTCAACACCACACCATCTCACCACCTCAACACCACACCACCATGCCCGATTTCAGAGACATCACCGTCAGCCAGAGTGTAAGATTCTGCGACGGAAGCCACATAGGCAACGACATACTACTACTCGACGAAGTGTCGAAGATACCCATTCCGCGCGAACCGCGCCGCATGCAGTGTCTTCTGCTCGCCATGTGCCTCGAAGGCAACGTGAGCTACTACGTCGACTCGGTGAAGCACAACGTTGAGCCCGGCGACCTTATCATCATCAACCAAGGCCGCTCGGTGTACAACTGCACGCTCTCGCCCGACTGCCGCGGCATAGGCATACTCGTCGACTACAAGTTCTTCAACGAGACGATAAAGAGCGTACACGAGCTGTCGTCGCTCTTCCTCTTCGCACGCAACCACCCCGTATTCCGACTGCCGAAGGAGCGCGCCGACTTCATACACGAGACATTCTTCCGCATAAAAGCGAAGATTGACGAGCCAGAGAACCACTTCCGCCGCGAGATGGTGCAAGCTATGTTCCTCGCTATGGCGTACGAGCTCTCGAACGTCATCTACAGTGTGCAAGCACAGAACGAGAGCTGCAACACACGCGCCGAGGAGATATTCACACAGTTCATAAAGCTCGTGGAGAAGAACTTCCGTGCGGAGCGCCGCGTGGGCTGGTACTCCGAGCAGCTCTGCATATCGCCCAAGTATCTCTCCGAAACCATCAAAGCCGTGTCGAAGCGCACGCCGAACGAGTGGATCGACTCTTACGTCACCATCGAACTGCGTATGCTGCTGCGCAACACGCAGAAAAGCATCAAGGAGATTGCGCAAGAGCTCAACTTCTCCAACCAGTCGTTCCTCGGCAAATACTTCAAAGAACACACCGGCATGTCGCCGTCGGAGTATCGCCGCAGCTGAGAAAGCATATAACGAACAAAAAAAGCGCCTCGCTTGGAAATAATCCAAGCGAGGCGATTTTTTCTTAACTTCATCACTTTTTTGCGCTATCTGATGGCGCAAAAAAGTGATGAAGTCAGGAGACGGCATTCATTTGCCTGATTGGTGCACTTCTTGCTCGGTTAGTACACTTCTTGCTCTGGCAAGCGGCAAAGCTGAGCGGAGACAAGTGCACCCCCTGAAAATAGCATCCGCGTTATGTCAAACTTAGAGTTTAATCCGCTTGTTTATTCAACGCACCCATCGAATCCGTTTAATCAGTTTAATCCGCTGTTAAAATTCCACAGCAAGAAAATCCGATTAATCCGCTTTCAATTCATCGCACCATAACCATCTGTGTGCATCTGTGATATCCGTGGGAGAACATAGCAGCAGAAGGTTCTGTGAATTCAGCGTGTTCTGTGGGAGAATAATAATACAGAAGGCTGCGTGGGTACGGCAAGAATGCCGTACCCTCCTACATTAGCATCCGTTTAATCCGCTTGCTTGCTGCGGCGGCAGTATACCGCCGCTACGGATAGCTATGCCCCCTTGGAGCTATCCTACAACCCCACGCCCCACTTCTTCAGCTGCTCGAAGTCGATGTCGGCGAAGCCGGCTTGCTTCAGCGTTACGGAGCGGTTGTGGTCGTTGAGGTAGCGGCGAGCGCCGCAGCGGTATGTAGGATTGGCGAGCGAGAGCGGCATCACATCGGCGACGCACGACGCACTGATGCCTGCGATGGAGAGCATCGTCGGGAAGACAGACGCGCTCGACTGCACATCCTTCTCGCGGTTGGCGTTGAGCGCTGCGACAACAGCAGGATACTCCGCACGGTAGGAAGCCGAGGTCCAGACAAGGAGCGGCACATGTATGCCGTGCGACGCCGGCGTGGGCGAAGCGTGGAGGAAGCGCTTGCGATAGTCGTCGAAGATGTTCTCGCCGTGGTCGGACGTGTAGAGCATTGCCGCCTGCGCCCCACTCTTGCCGAGCATCGTGATGATGCTGTGCAGCACGAAGTCGGTCTGACAGATGGTGTTGTCGTAGGCGTTGATGAGCTGCGCGCGGTTCTTCGGCTCAGCCTCCGTCGGCGTGTCGGGCAGGAACTTGGCGTGACTCTGCGGATAGCGGTCGCGGTAGTTGAAGTGCGAGCCGTACGTATGCAGCACTATCAGCTCCTTCTTGCGCTTCTTGGCGAGGATGTTCTTCACGTAAGGCAGCAGACGCTCGTCGCTGGTCTGCGCCGTCACGTCGCCAGTGATGACGCTAACAGCCGAGCGGATGAACACGAAGTCGTCGGCCTCATCGCCGAAGAAGTCGATGAACGAGTGGTTGGGCTGCTGGTTGGAGATGAAAGAGGTGTGGAAGCCTGCCTCGCGGAACGCCGTGATGAGGCTTTTTTCGCGGTACAGACGTGCGTGGTTCTCGGCAGAAGCCGCAGCGAGCAGCATCGGCACACTCTTGTGCGTGGTGTTCGACTGCGAGAGCACATGGCGGAACACGCTGAGTCCGTCGGTCTTTGAGAGCAGCGGATTGGTCTCGCGCTCGTAGCCGTAGAGCTGGAAGTTGTCGGCGCGTGCCGTCTCGCCTATCACAAGCACATACACCTCGGCAGAGTCGGCGTCGTGAGCCGAACGGGCATTGAAGCGGAAAGAGGCTACATCCTTGCGGTAGTCGGCTACACGTCCGCTCTCGCGGCAGGCGAGGTAGAGGTTGTAGAAGATGTTGGCTGGATAGACATGATCCTCGGCACGATAGTCGAAGTCGCTGTCCTTAGGATAAGCCGCGTAGCACAGCGCTATAAGCACGGCGCCCGCAGCCATACCGCACCATGAGTAGCGGCGCACACGCTTGAGGAACGCTACGTCCTCGGTGCGATGGCGTGCCCACGACATTGCGGCGAGCACGAGCAGCGGCAGGTAGAGGATGAACACGGTAGCCACAGCAGGCACGAGGTTGTTGAGCAGCTCCATCGCCTCGCCGGGGTTGGTGGTGACGAGGTTGAGGAACATGTCGACGGCTATCACGCCGCGACCGAAGAGGTAGAGCAGCACTATCTGGAAGGCTGCGAAGAAGACGATGAGGAAGAGGAACCACACCTGGCGTCCCGTCTTCTTGGAGAGCGTCATCAGCAGCGCGTAGAGCGATACGGGCAGCACGACGTTGGCTACGCAAGCCAGCACGGGCATGTGCTCGGTGAAGCAGAGCGCCACGTTGGGGACAGCGAGCGAGAGCACGATGTAGAAGAAAAGGAAACGGGGAGAGGTGAGGAGACCTAATATCTTTTTCATAAGAATATACTTTAAATAAAGAGGTTGGGTTTAGTTGAGAGTTTTTTTAGTTGAGAATTTAGAGTTGAGAGTTGAGAGTTATGATTACCTTGAGAATCTCAAGAAGGCGCAAGCTGTAGTACATATCATAACTCTCAACTCTCAATTCTCAATTCTCAACTGAGGGAACTCTCAACTAAATATTAGAATGCTTCGTTGATATTGAATATAAAGCTGTGCTGTCCCGACTTACCGAAGCCGTAGTCGAGTCGCACGTTGACATTCTTCTTGAACTCCCAGCGGTAGCCCACGCCTATGTTCGGCAGTATGTGCTTCCACTCTATCTTGCTGAACTTCGGGAAGATGGTGCCGGCGCCTACCCACGCCACCACGCCGTTGCGCTTCCACACATGCTGTCGCAGCTCCACCTGCGCCTCCATCTTATGGTTGTCGCGGTAGCGGCCCTGGTAGTAGCCGCGCATCGAGTAGCTGTCGCCGAGCTGCGCGAGCATCGACCACTCCACTTCGCCGAAGTTGAGCTGCGTGCGGAAGTCGGCAGCGAGCGTAGCACCGCGCCACAGATGCGTGTAGCCGTCGATGCGGAAGTCGGTGGTGTAGGAGTTGTACTTGTTGCCGATGAACTTCGGGCGCATCAGCTGCATGAACTGGATGTACATGCCTCGCTTCGGCGCCGTGAGGTTGTCGCGCGTGTCGTAGATGGCAGTCACGCCCGCACCGAAGTTGAGAGTCTCCGGGCGTTCGCCTTCGAGCAGCTCCTCACGGTCGAACTTAGTGCCGCGCACATAGTCGAAGTCGACGGTCGGACCGATGAAGAGGTTGTCGGCGGTGCGTATCAGCCAGTCGGCTTTGAACTGCGCCTGCCAGCGCTTCATCTTGCTCTTGTTGGCGTCCGCATTGCCCATGTCGTAGCCCCATCCCCAGATGTAGCACGGGAAGGAGTAGAAATAGACCGTGTAGTTGAGGCGGTGTGTGTCGCGCGGGAACTTATGTGTGCCGCGCACGCCGAGCATGTAGAAGCCCACGGTAGAGACGTCGCCGAAGAGCGACACGTTGCTCGGAGCTGAGAGCGAGTCGGCAGGGTCTGAACGGTAGAGACCGGCAGCCACGAGTCCGATGCCGAACTTGGTGTCGGAGCTGTAGTGGGGTCCGCCTATCACGCTGAAGTCGAAACGCTTGTTCTTCTTCTCCTTGTTGGCGTCGTTGAAGTAGGCAAGGAAGCGGTTGAAGAGGTTTTTCTTCGGCTTTGCCACGCTCGCGCTGTCGGCAGCCAAAGGCACGTCTGCGGCAGGCGCAGCAGCTACTGCGGTAGTGTCAAAACAGAACGGCTCTGTAGCCCGAGCGGGCTGCAGAGCTATCGTAAAGAGTAAGAAAAGAATCGCTTTTAAGGGGCGCATAACCTTGTTTTTTATTAATAATTAAATAGTATTCTTGGCTTAAGAAGGCTCGGATATCTCAACACCTCACCATCTCAACACCTCACCATCTTAATACACCAGTCCTACGTTGTCTACCCAGAAGGTGTTGCCCACGGTGCCTACGTAAGCACCGCCGTGGCTCGACGAGAACTGCAGCACGATGTGCGTCGGTGTGGCGTCGGCATCAGCCCAGCCGGTCTCCTTCACCAGCACGCTCTTGCCCTTGGAGTTGCGCGCGTAGTCGGTAGAACGCAGACCCATCATCGAAGCGTCGTAGAACGACTTGCCGGTGATGTTGCCGTAGTGAATCTCGTAGGTGGCGTCCTCAACCCATCCGTTGGTCGACTTGCCGTACTTTACCACTACGGTGCCCACGCGCTGCGCGGTGATGTTGCCATGCGCATCCTCGTGGCGACGCTGCAGAAGCAGAAGAGCCACGCAGTAGTCCTTGCCAGGCACAGTAGTCACCTTTGAGAAACCAGTCTGACGGATGCGGTTGGCGTTGCCCGGCACATGCACACGGTAGTCGAAGCGCAGAGCCTTGGGACGATGAGTGAACGGAATGCCGAAGTTAAGCGCCTTCGGACCTTCCTTCGTGCCGGTGATAGGCTCCTTCATGTCGCCGAGGAAGATGCTGCCGGCGGCGAGCACCTTAATATTAATAAGACCAAGCACCTTGCAGGTCTCGATGTGGGTGGTCATTTTGACGCAATGTCCCGATCCGCGGTTGTCGCGATACACCGAATTGTTGGTCTTCGTGATGCCCGAAACCTTAGCCATCACGTTGCTCGTGCCCCAAGGCGATCCGCCGAGGTTCACGTATGGGTTGTTGCCATTCAGGGCTCTGTTTGGTCCAATCTCGTAGAGTGTCTTTGTGTTGCCGCCGATGACAGCCGACTCGTGAATCTGACGTGTCACCCATGTGTCGAAATTGCCGTACTTGAACAATACGAACTTTCCTTCCGCACTGGCTGAAAGACTACATAAAACGCAAAGCATTGTCACAATGCTGCTCTTGAACATTAATTTTTTCATCTCCTAATTATTATATATGTTGTTACTACTTCATTACAACTGATGTTGCAGTTTCAATGACTACTACTATTACAGTTTGGTTGCAAAGCCGTTAAAAGCCTTGTCGTTAGGCGCAAAGATATACAAAAAAGGCAAATGCGAAAACTTTTTTATTACAAAAGTTTTCCATTTGCCTTAATATTTAATGTCTGTCAACACTTCGAAAGAAATAAAGACGACTTTTAGTAGCTTTTAAGCCAACCGTTTTTACTTGCCCGTAATCACTTCTACCGCCTTGCTCACGATGTGGTTCTGCTCGTTCATCAGGCGGAAGTATTCGTTCATATCCCAGATGTCGCGGGCTATGAGCGCCTTCAGTTGCAGACGCAGCATGGGGAGCGTGCGCTTGCGCTCGGCGTCGTCGCGAGGCTTCACCTTCTGGCGCTCGGCTTCGGCGAAGAGCGTGTCAACCATCGCCTGCGGCACCTCGAAACGCTTCATGTAGTCGTCGAACTTCGCGTACTTTGCCTTCAACTCGTCGCGGTGGTCCTCAACGTATCGCAGCGTTGTGTTGATAACGAGCGAGCGGGCTACGAGCTGGCGGTGGAACGCTGTGTACTGTGTGGTGTCGAGCGGCACGAACACGTCGGGCATGATGCCTCCGCCGCCATACACCGTGCGGTGCTTGCGCAGAGTGTAGCAGCGCAGCGAGTCGTTGAAGTGTATCGAGTCGGCAGAGTAGAGTTCGCCGTGCTTGAAGCGCTTCTCTATATCCTGCGCGTAGTCTTCCTTCTCGCCCTTCTCGTATGGCTTCTGTATGCAGCGGCCCGAGGGCGTATAGTAGTGGGCTACGGTGAGACGTATCATCGAACCGTCGTCGAACTCGATAGGACGCTGCACCAAACCCTTGCCGAACGAGCGGCGGCCTATCACGGTTCCGCGGTCCTGGTCTTGGATGGCGCCGGTGACGATCTCGGCTGCCGACGCCGAATACTCGTTGATGAGCACGCATACCTTGCCCTTCTCAAGGCGTCCACCGCCACCAGCGTTGTACTCCTGACGCTTCTGGGCGCGTCCCTCGGTATACACTACAAGGTCGCCCTTCTGCAAGAACTCCTCAACGATGCGCACAGCCGACTGCAAGTAGCCGCCGCCGTTGTCCTGAAGGTCGAGGATAAGGTCGCGCATGCCGGCTTTCTGCAGCGAGTCGACTGCGGTCATGAACTCGCCGTATGTGGTTGCACCGAACGAACCGATGCGAACGTAACCCACGTGCGGACGTATCATATAGTAGGCGTCGAGCGTGTGTACGGGTATCTTCGCACGCGTTACGGTGAACGTGAGCAGGTCGGGCACGCCGCGACGCTTCACGCCGAGCTTCACCTTCGATGAGCGCGGACCGCGCAGGCGGCGCATTATCTCCGAACGCTCCATCTTCACACCCGATATGGTTGTGTCGTTGACGGTGATGATGCGGTCGCCGGCAATGATGCCTACTTTCTCTGACGGGCCTTTGCGTACGGGTTGGATAATGAGCAGCGTGTCGGAAATCATGTTGAACTGCACGCCGATGCCGTCGAACGATCCCTGTAGAGGCTCGTTGAGCGACTTTGTCTCCTTCGCCGTAGTGTACGACGAGTGGGGGTCGAGCTTCTCAAGCATGCCGCGTATGCCGTCCTCTACGAGCTTCTGGTCGTCTACCGAATCGACATAGAGATTGCTGATGGCGAGCTCTGCTATCTGGAGCTTCTTGAGCGGATTGACGCGCTGTGCGAACGTAGCTACGCACAGCAAAAGAAAAACCAACGCACCCACTCCCGTCTTTAACGAGAATGAGTGCGATGCGTTATGTTTGTGATTATTGGTACGTTTCATAATCTGATTGTTTTGTTATTCCATGTCTTCCTCGGGCAGATCTTCCTCCACAACAAGGTTGTCGATGATGAAGTTCTGTCGCTCCATGGTGTTCTTGCCCATGTAGTATTCGAGGAGCTTCTGCACCTGGTCGGTCTTGTGCAGCGTAACCTGCTCAAGTCGCATCTCGGGACCTATGAAATGGGCAAATTCTTCCGGCGAGATCTCGCCCAGACCTTTGAATCGTGTTATCTCAGGGTCGGGACCGAGGTCGCGTATCGCCTGCTGGCGCTCGTCCTCGCTGTAGCAGTAGCGGGTTATGAAGTCGCTCTTCTTCTCCTTGCCCGTAAGACGCGCGTCGGCGTCTGCCACAACCTTCTTGTTCTTAATCTTGGTGCGGCGGTTGCGCACGCGGAACAGCGGAGTCTGCAGCACATAGACGTGTCCTTTCTTGATAAGGTCGGGGAAGAACTGCAGGAAGAACGTGATGATGAGCAGGCGTATGTGCATACCGTCCACATCGGCATCGGTTGCCACTATCACCTTATTATATCTGAGCGTATCGAGTCCGTCCTCAATGTCGAGCGCAGCCTGCAGGAGGTTGAACTCTTCGTTCTCGTACACCACCTTCTTTGTCAAGCCGTACGAGTTGAGCGGCTTTCCGCGCAGCGAGAACACCGCCTGGGTGTTCACATCGCGACTCTTTGTGATAGATCCGCTGGCTGAGTCGCCCTCGGTGATGAAGATTGAAGACTCTTCCTTGCGGTCGTTCTTCGCGTCGGAGTAATGGATGCGGCAGTCGCGCAGCTTGCGGTTGTGGAGGTTTGCCTTCTTGGCGCGTTCGCGAGCCAGCTTGGTGACGCCAGCCATCGCCTTGCGTTCACGTTCGCTCTCGGTTATCTTCTGCTGCATCACCTCTGCAACGTCGGCGTGTATGTGCAGGTAGTTGTCTACCTCGAGCTTCACGAAGTCGCCCACGTACTTGTTGATGCTTTCTCCGCCCGGCGCCATCTGAAGCGAACCGAGCTTAATCTTTGTCTGGCTCTCGAACATAGGTTCTTCTACGTTCAGCGCCACGGCAGCCACGAGTCCGTTGCGTATGTCGGTGAACTCGTAGTTCTTGCCGAAGAACTCCTTGATGGTTCTTGCTATATGCTCCTTGAAAGCGCTCTGATGGGTGCCGCCTTGTGTGGTGTGCTGTCCGTTCACGAACGAGTGATACTCCTCGCCATACTGGTTGGTATGCGTGAAGGCTATCTCGATGTCCTCACCCTTCACGTGTATTATGGGGTAGAGCGGGTCGGTAGTCATCGTGTCGGTGAGCAGATCTGCCAAGCCGTTGCGCGAGAGGATGCGCCGACCGTTGTACATAATCGCAAGACCAGAGTTGAGATAGGTGTAGTTGCGCAGCATTGTCTCCACGAAGTCGTCGTGGAACGAATAGCCTACGAACAGTGTGGGGTCGGGTTCGAAGAAGATATACGTGCCGTTCTCGTCAGCAGAGTCCTCGGTGATGTCCGACTTGAGGTTGCCGCGCTCGAACTTGAGCGCACGCACCTTTCCGTCGCGGTACGACTTCACCTCGAAATGTGCCGAGAGGGCGTTCACCGCCTTCACGCCAACGCCGTTCAGACCCACACTCTTCTTGAAAGCCTTCGAGTCGTACTTGCCGCCGGTGTTGAGCACGCTGACAGCCTCTACGAGCTTGCCCTGCGGAATGCCGCGACCATAGTCGCGCACCGACACACGCAGGCGGTCGTCGATGTCTACCTCTATGCGCTTGCCGGCATTCATCTTGAACTCGTCGATAGAGTTGTCGATTACCTCCTTCAGAAGCACATAGATGCCGTCCTCGGGCAACTGACCGTCGCCCAAGCGACCGATATACATACCAGGACGTGTACGCACATGCTCCATGTCGGAGAGGTGGCGTATGTTGTCGTCGGTATACTGAACTGTGGGTTGAATGTTTTCTTCCATTTTATTTCTTTATATCTTATAGCATCCTAAACGATTGTGACAGCACCAAGGATGCTATCCGATTTAAATGTTCTTTTTATAGCATCTGCGGCGCTTGTGTATCTCGCGGTTGAGATACTGCCACTGTCCCTGAACCTTCATGTTGGTCTCCATCTCGACGTGGGTCTCTCCCCACTTGAAGCCGAGGCGCTGGTAGCGCGGGATGAGGTCGTAGAAGAGCAGAGCGTTGGCGCCTTTCTGACGGTATTCGGGCAGAATGCCTACGAGCAGAAGGTCTACGACGTCGGTCTTGTGGAACTTCAGCGCGCGCAGTATGTGCCACCAGCCGAAGGGGAAGAGCTTTCCGCCGCACTTCTGCAGGGCGTGTGCGAGCGAAGGTATGGAGATGCCCACACCAACCACCTTATGGTCGGGTGTGTTCCAGTCTTCGATGATGGTGATGAGGTCGAGGTCTGCCATGGGCAGATACATCTTCACGTACTGTTCTATCTGTCGGTCGGTGAGCTTCGAGTAGCCGTAGAGGTCCTTGAAGGTCTCGTTCACTACATTGAATATCTTCTTGCCGTATCCGTTCTCGCCGTATATCTCATTGCGCTTCAACTTCTTCACCTGCAGGTTGTAGCGCTTCTGAATCATCTTCGCGATGGTTGCATACTTCTCGGGCATCTCTTCAGGCACGTAGAGCTTGTACTCGACGTAGTCGTTGTCCTTCTCCCATCCGCCCATGCGGTCCATGTGCTCAGGATAGTAGGGATAGTTGTAAGCAGTAGCCTGAGTGCCGAGCTGGTCGTAGCCTTCGAGGAGCATTCCTTCGGGGTCCATGTCGGTGAATCCGAGCGGACCAACGATTTCCTTCATTCCTTTCTGCTTGCCGTAGTCTTCTACAGCCTTGAGCAGGGCTGTAGACACCTCGATGTCGTCGACAAAGTCGATCCATCCGAAGCGCACCGACTCGCGCTCCCACTTCTTGTTGGCGCTGTGGTTGATGATGGCAGCCACACGACCTACCATCTTGCCGTCGCGGAACGCCATGAAATACTCTGCCTCGCAGAAGTCGAAGGCTGCATTCTTGTCCTTACTGAAGGTCCTCATCTCGTCGAAGTAGAGGTTGGGCACGTCGTAAGCATTACCTTTATAGAGGTCGTAATGAAAATTAACGAACTGGCGAAGGTCGCGGCGCGACTCAACTTTCTTAATCTCTATTGCTGACATTTTTATTGATTTATTCTTTCATTTTTTGTTTGATATACGTCGCCCGATTGTCACTTCGGGCGATGGATACATCTTTATAAATAAAGCCTTAAGGATGCAAAAGTACGGAAATTTGCTCAAACAGACGAAAATATGCTAAATATTTATTGATATTTATGAGAAATCAGCAGTAGATGTTCGTCTTCAGCGGTGGTTGTAGCGAATATATACACGTCGCCGCCGTCTTTGAGTTTGAGGCGCTTGCGCAGTTCGGCTACGGAGAGCGGGAAGTTGCGTGTGGCGATATTGGCTTTCTCGATGCCTGCCAGCGCCTGGCGCAGTTCGCGCTTGTTGAGCGTTGTGACGCGCTCTATGCTGAAGCTCCTGCCAGGGAAGCCGTCGACGGGCTCTGCAGAAAGGAAGAGGTGGCTGTTGCGGCTGACGGGCGACACGCCGTAGGCTGCGGCAAGCTCGTCGAAGCAGCCCGCCTTCATAATTGAGGCGTTGGGCTCATGCAAGAATTTTGAGTTTTGAGTTTTGAGTTTTGAGTTGGGGGCTGGGCGGGAGGCGCTGGGGGCGTAGACGAAGAGGGAAGCAGAAAGGCTAGGCGTGCTAGGGTGGCTAGGAGCGCTAGGAGAACTAGGCGTTCTAGGGAAACTAGGTTCACTAGAAAGGCTAGAACTACTAGAACTACTAGAACCGCCAGAAAGACCAGCCTCCCCAGAGCCTCCCGCTTCGAGGTCTGCGCAGAACACCTTCAGCTCGCTTTCTATCTCTTCAGACAGCACGAGCAGCAGCTCTTTGCACTCGCCGCCCACCGACACGATATGCACCTCGCGTACCGTGCCCTGCAGGTCTTCTACAGCCTTGTGCCAGTCGAGCATGGGCGAGAGCTTGAGCATCGTGAAGCGCGACTTCTTGAGAAGCTGCGGCAGTAGCTGCACAACGTCGGGCGTGCAGTCGGCAAGCATGACGGTCTTGGCGCCGTGCTGGTCGCGGCGCGCAGGGTCGAGGAATATCATTGTCTGCATATCGAGCGTAGAGAGATAGTCGACGGCGTCGGCGCAGACCACCTTTGCGTTGTCGATGCCGAGCAACGGCAGGTTGTGCTCCACCATGTGGCAGAGCTGCGCGTTGCGCTCTACGTATGTGGCTGAGGCGAAAGCGCAGGAGGTGAACGAGAAGTCGACGCCGAAACCGCCGGTCAGGTCGGTCATGCGGGACGCATGACAGTTGAGAGTTGAAAGTTGAGAGTTGAGAGTTGCAGGTTGGGGGTTGAGAGTTGAGAGTTGAGAGTTGAGAGTTGCAGGTTGGGAGTTGAGAGTTGAGAGTTGAGAGTTGAGAGTTGCAGGCTGCCCAGAAGAAAAATTATTAACTTCTCCCTCCGAATTCTCAACTCTGAACTCTGAACTCTCAACTTCCCTCGCCGAACTCTCAACTCTCAACTCTGAACTCTCAACTTCCCTCGCCGAACTCTCAACTTCCCTCTCCGAACTCTCAACTTCTCCCTCCGAATTCTCAACTCTCAACTCTGAACTCTCAACTCTCCTCGCCCACTCCATCGCCAGATTGAGCTTATACTGCGCCGGCGGCTCCGACGAGCACTGCTCCATAGAGAGGTGTGGCGGGTAGACGATGCCGTCGCAGGCAGCCCATGTGGGGAGCTTGCGGCGCGCTGTCTGCCAGCCTTTTATCTGGTCGAGTGCGTAGGGCATGTCCACATCGGGGAAGCGTGCCGACCGAAGGGCGAGCTGACGGGTGTCCTTTTCGCGATATTCTTGTATAAATTCTGCTGTTGTCATAGACTGTATCTTGGTATATTTGACTGCAAAGTTACTATATTTCACTGATTAAAGTCCCACATTCCTGCGATTGAGAATAAATTTTCCCGTTTTTCTTTGCAGTATAACAAACTTACTGTACCTTTGCAAAAGTTGCACAGATAGCAACAAAATGCGCAACTCTAAACATAATACCCTATAAATAAGTATGGAACCTATCGTTGACTTTAAAATCCTACCCGAACGTCTGCGCCAAGCTGCGCAGGTAGTGACGGTTGCCGTGGCATCTCCTGCCGACTCTCACACAGAAGAAGTTATCGAACGAAGCATTGCGGAGCAGTTCGCACGCTTCATCCTTGTGGCTAACGCAGCTAAGGCTGACATCGCTCGCCGTTTGGCTGCCGACTATCCAGACAAGGTGACCCTCATCGTAGCCGACGACGACGACGATGCGGCGCGTCATGCCGTGAAAGAGGTGCGCGAAGGCCGCGCCGACGTGCTTATGAAGGGTTCGCTGAACACCGACAACCTCCTGCGCGCCGTGCTCAACAAGGAGGAGGGCATCCTCATCAAGGGCAGCGTGCTGACACATATCGCCGTGGCTGACGTGCCGAGCCTCAACCACTTGCTCTTCTTCACCGACGCAGCCGTTATTCCCTACCCCACTACGGAGCAGTTTGACGCTCTGGCGCGCTACATCACCGCCACCTACCGCAGCATCACGGGCGGCGACCGTCCGCGTGTGGCTCTCATCCACTGCACCGAGAAGGTGTCTGAGAAGTTCCCGCTCACGCTGAGCTACGAGGAGCTGAAGGCTAACGCCGCCAACGGAGCCTACGGCGAGGTGGACATGAGTGGTCCGATGGACGTAAAGACAGCTTGCGACGCAGAGAGCGGAGCCATCAAGGGCATCGCATCGCCGGTTGTGGGCAACGCCAACTGCCTCATCTTCCCCGACATCGAGGCTGGCAACACGTTCTACAAGACGCTCACGCTCTTCGGCGGAGCTACGGTTGCGGGCATGCTCGTGGGCACCAGCGCGCCGGTTGTGGTGACATCGCGCGCCGACACTGCCGACTCTAAATTCTACTCTTTAGCAACTGCCTGCCTGAAGGCGATTAACAAATAAGAAGCAACAAACATCATTTATGAAGAAGATATTTGTCATAAACCCCGGCTGCACCTCAACGAAGGTGGCTGTGTATGAAGACGAACGTGCTGTATGGACATCTGACGGACTGCACCCGCAGGAGGAGCAAGACCAGTTCACTACCGTTAACGAGCAGTATGAGTATCGCAAGAACTTCGTGCTGAAGCTGCTCAAGGAGGCTGGAATACCTCTGGAGTTCGACGCCGTGATAGGTCGCGGCGGTCTGCTGAAGCCGCTGCACGGTGGTGTCTACGCCATCAACGAGCAGATGAAGCAGGATCTCATCAACGCCAAACACAAGCACGTGTGCAATCTCGGTTCGCTCATCGCCGACGAGATAGCGCAGATGTGCCACTGTCCGGCTTACATGGCCGACCCGGTTGTGGTAGACGAGTTCATGACACGCGCCCGCTACACGGGTCTGCCGTTCATGAAGCGCGAGTCGATATTCCACGCGCTCAACGCTAAGGCTGCTTCGCGCCGCTATGCGCGCAGCATAGGTCGCAAGTATGAGGAGATGAACCTCGTAGTGGCTCACCTCGGCGGCGGCATCTGTGTGTCGGCTCACCACGAGGGCAAGGTGATTGACGTGAACAATGCGCTCAACGGCGAGGGTCCTATCGCGCCGGAACGTGCCGGAACACTGCCTGCCGACCAGCTCGTGCGCCTCTGCTTCTCGGGCAAGCATACCGAGGCTGAGATAATGAAGATGCTTGCGGGCAACGGCGGATGCCAGGCGCTGCTGGGCATGAAGGATATGAAAGAGATCTCGCGCCGCGCTGAGGCTGGCGAGGAGCCGTTCCACGAGGTGCTCGAGGCTATGCTCTACACTGTGTCGAAGCAGATAGGCGCCATGGCGGTTGCACTCTGGGGCAAGGCGGATGCCATCATCCTCACCGGCGGCATCGCATACAGCAAGTACTGCGTTGAGGAGATAAAGAAGCAGGTGGGCTTCCTCGCTCCTGTCGTAGTGCTGCCGGGCGAAGGCGAGATGGAGTCGCTGGCGTTCAACGCGCTCGGAGCACTCAACGGCGAGCTGCCGGTACACGAATATAAATAAACTGTTTTTAGTTGAGAGTTGAGAGTTGGTTTAGTTGAGAATTGAGAGTTGAGAGTTGAGAGTTGGTTTAGTTGAGAATTGAGAGTTGAGAGTTATGATATGCACTATAGTTTGCGCTCTCTTGAAGCTCTCAAGGTAATCATAACTCTCAACTCTCAATTCTCAACTCTCAACTAAACCAACTCTCAACTAAACCAACTCTCAACTGAGTAAACTCTCAACTCTCAACTTTCAATTCTCAATTATCAATAACAAAGAAAGCCCTGCTTCGCATTCGTGCGAGGCAGGGCTTTCTCACTTAAACCTAATCAACAATTTTCTCAACAACAATTTATATCATCTAATACTAACCAAAATCAACTGCTGAGCGTGCCTGACGGCGTCGGGCTGCGAAGCTGTCGTGCCGTCGGGGCGTGCCTCGCGAGGATTATTTCACCTCAATCTGGCGAGCTGCCTTCTGCACGTTCTGCTCCACCTTCGGAAGATCGATTGTAAGCACACCGTCACTCACGTTGGCAGCAATCTTCTCCTTGTCGACATCGTCAGGCAAGAGCAATGTCTGCTCGAACTTGGTGTAAGAGAACTCGCGGCGCAGATAGTGCTCCTTCTTCTCCTCTTCCTTCTTCTCGCTCTTCTTCTCCATCTTGATGTGCAGGTTGCCGTCAGCGTCGATGTTGATGTTGAAGTCGTCCTTCTTCATTCCGGCTGCAGCAAGCTCTACAGTATAGTCGTGTTCTGTTTCCTTAACGTTGATTGCCGGGGCGGTTGCGTTTGTACGCGGCATAAAGTCGGTATCAAAAAAATCGTTGAAAACTTCTGGCATCCAAGTATTTCTCATTACTGGTAACATATCAAATACCTCCTATTTATATTTTAATCTTACGTTTATCGTTTGCTTGCCTTCGGGCTTCCGCCCATCGGCTTGCACTAAGTATACTGCAACTTACGTGCCAAACGCCGTTCGGGCGTTTCCACCGATAAATCGCAAGCGAAATTGGCAGTTTCGGCGACAGATAGTCAGCAGCAAAGGACAAATTGGCGGAGAATGTTGGTGCAGCGGAGGTTCTCCCACAGATTTCACAGATCATCACAGATGTTAGGGTGCGCAGACCTCCCACAGAATCCACAGATTTCAGAAGCAAGAGTGCCTTCAAGGGGGTGCACTTGTCTCCGCTCGGCTTTGCCGCTTGCCAGAACAAGAAGTGCACCAACCGAACAGATGGCACCAACCGAGCAAGAAGTGCACCGTCAGCTTGGTTGGTGCAGCAGAGACTGCTGCACCCCCTGAGAAATGCGCATCAACAGACTAAGAGTTGCGTTACCCGACATTTCGTTTTAGAATGTTACCGCGTACTGGTAACACTGTTACATGTACGCGGTAACGACATTACCAGTATGCGGTAACAACGTTACCAGTACGCGGTAATCACCCAAAGGGGGTGCCCCAGCAAAAAAATCCTCGCAAAATGCTTGCTCGTTTCACAATTAATGCGTACCTTTACCCCGCGAAATAGAAATCCGCACGCAGAGCGTGTTTTGTGCGGACACAGACATTATTACCCTTATATACTGCTCGCGCGAGCGTAAGTATAACTCGGTTCTCTTCGGTGTAAAGACGAAAGGAAGTGTTGTTGTATTTACGCAATTTTTGTTTTATTACGTTTCTACTCACACCACTCCCAACCGCATCTTCTCCACGCACGCTGACGCCCATGAAGCACGCAAAGCAAGTTAAAGCGATGCACGTGCTGACGCCCGCAAGGCACGCTGGCGTCCGTCGGAGCACACGACGCCGAACCCATACCTCTCAAAGAATCTAAAGACCACAAACTTTTTAAATACTATACCTATGGAACTTAAACAAGCTACTGCCGGAACAATGGAGTCCGGCGACATCATGATTCAGATTGCCCCTTGCGAGAAAGAGGGACTGAACATCGATTTGCAGAGTTCGGTTGCCTACCAGTTCGGCGACCAGATACGCAAGGTGATAGCTGAGACGCTCGAAGGACTCGGTATCACCCGTGCCGAGGTGCACGCCACTGACAAGGGCGCGCTCGACTGCACTATCCGCGCACGCGTCACTGCGGCTGCCGTAAGAGCTACGGGCAAGGACGTGTGGAAAGACTAACCCCCCCAAAAAACTTTTTGACCTATGAAACGACTAAGAAGAACTATGATGTTCGTGCCGGGAAACAACCCCGGCATGATGCAGGATGCATATATATATCATCCCGACTCAATAATGCTCGACCTTGAGGACTCTGTTACAATGGCAGAGAAAGACGCGGCACGCCTGCTCGTCTACAACGCATTGAAGACCATCGACTATGGCACGACGGAAATGGTGGTGCGCATCAACCCGCTCAACACTCCGTACGGCAAGAAGGATATCGAGGCTGTCGTTAAGGCTGGCGTCGACGTCATCCGTATGCCTAAGACCGAGACCGCCGAGGAGGTGATCGAGGTGGAGCGCGAGATAGAGAAGGTGGAGCAGGAGCTGGGCTGCGTGGGTCGCACGCAGATAATGGCTGCGCTCGAGAGCACGCTCGGCGTGGTGAACGCCTACGCCATCGCTACCGCTTCCAAGCGCATGATGGGCATCGCCCTGGGCGCGGAGGACTACTGCGCCAACCTGAAGACACAGCGCTCGCCCGAGGGCATGGAGCTGCTCATGGCACGCCAGACTATCGTGGTGGCCGCACGCGCTGCAGGCATCGACGCGCTCGACACCGTCTACTCTAACCTCAACGATATGGAGACATTCCGCAAGGAGGTGGAGCTGATTCATCAGTTGGGCTTCGACGGTAAGTCGATCATCAACCCGCGCCAGATAGAAATCATCAACGAGGTGTTCACGCCGACTCAGAAGGCTATCGACAAGGCGCTCGCCGTTATCGCTGCCATCAAGGAGGCTGAGAAGAAGGGTTCGGGCGTTATCGCCGTGAACGGTAAAATGGTTGACCGACCAGTGGTGATACGCGCACAGCGCGTCATCGACTTGGCACTGGCTTCGGGCGTAATTAAACAGGAGGACATAGCATGAGCACACTGAACGAAAGACATACCCTCGCCGAGCAGGTGGCTCAGGCTATGGGAAAGAGCGTATATAATAATGTAGAGGCACACAAGGACATCACGCCGCGCCTCGAACTGCAGCAGAAAAGCCCCAAACTCATGACGCTCGAGGAGGCTATTCGCCACTCGGGACTGAAGGACGGCATGACAATATCGTTCCACCATCACTTCCGCGGTGGAGACAAGGTGGTGAACATGGTTGTGGCTAAGCTCGCAGAGATGGGATTCAAGGGTCTGCACCTTGCAGCTTCGAGCTTGCAGGACGTGCACGAACCGCTCATCGAGCACATCCGCAACGGCGTAATCACAGAGATTTCGACATCGGGTCTGCGCGGTGAACTGGCTAAGGAGATTTCGCACGGACTGATGGAGAAGCCGGTGGTGTTCCGCTCGCACGGCGGACGCGGCGAGGCTATCGCTTCGGGCGAGTTGCACATCGACGTGGCGTTCCTCGGCGCTTCTTCTTCCGACCCGCTCGGCAACGCCTGCGGCTACTCGCGCTCGGAGAACGCCAAGAGCATCTGCGGTTCGCTCGGTTACGCGCTGCCCGACGCTCACTACGCCGACAAGGTGGTGATACTCACCGACGACCTCGTGCCTTATCCTAACACTCCGAACTCTATCTCGGAGCACGACGTCGACTACGTAGTTGAGGTAGAATCGGTAGGCGACTCATCGAAGATTGCTTCGGGAGCCATCCGCGATACTAAGAACCCGCGCGACATTCTGCTCGCTCAGCAGGCTGCAAAGGTGATCGTGAACAGCGGCTACTTCAAGAACGGATTCTCTATACAGACCGGTTCGGGCGGCGCTTCGCTCGCTGCCGTGAAGTACATCCGTCAGAGCATGATAGACCAGGGCATCAAGGCTTCGTTCGCCCTCGGCGGCATCACCGCTCACATGGTGAAGATGCACGAGGAAGGACTCATCGAGCGCCTCATCGACGTGCAGTCGTTCGACAAGGTGGCTGCAGAGTCGCTCAAGAACGACCCGAAACACAAGGAGGTGTCGGCTTGCGAATACGCGAGTATGCACGAGCAGGGCGCTGCCACACACTATCTCGACATCGTGATACTCTCGGCACTTGAGGTGGACGTCAACTTCAACGTGAACGTGCTCGTAGGTAGCGACGGCATCATACGTGGCGCTATCGGCGGACACCCCGACACAGCAGAAGACTCGGCTCTCTCTATCATCGTCTGCCCGCTGCTCCGCGGCAGAATACCATGCGTCGTTAACGAGGTCACTACGCTCATCACTCCGGGTCGCACCGTAGACGTGGTCGTAACCGAATACGGCATCGCTGTTAACCCGGCTCGCCCAGAGATAGCAGAGCGTCTGAAGGCTGCCGGCTTGAAGCTCGTCACACTCGAGGAGCTCCGCGACCGCGCACTCTCTGTAATCGGCAACCCGGCACCGCTGCCGTTCGGCGACAAGGTGGTAGGCGTCGTGATGAACCGCGACGGATCGGTAATGGATGTTATCAAGAACATCGTTGAATAAGTTTTGAATTTTGAGTTTTGAATTTTGAGTTGTCTGCTACGCCGATGTTGAATTATTCAATGTTGGATTCACAATTCAAAAATTCAAAACTCAAAATGCGCGAAGCGCACAATTCAAAACTCAAAACTCAAAATTCAAAATTCAAAGAATGATTACGCTCCACGAACTTCTGGCGAGCCGCGACGCACGCCATGCCACACAGCAGAAGCTGCTGGCTGAACACTCGGGAAAGACACTGGTGTGCCTTACTGTCGTCATGCCAGGAAGCGTAAAGCGTAATCAGCAGTCGCTCACGGCAGCACACGCCGCTGTTGAAGCCATGCGCAAAGCTTTCGCCGTCAAAGAAAACAAAGGGCTATTCCCCATAGAAAACATAGAAACCCCAGAACCCCTAGTCCCCCTAGAAAGCCTAGCCCCTACCCTCCTCGAGCTCGACCTCGAAACCGGCTACGAAGCCTACCTCATCACCCCGATGCCGCTCCTCGAAGCCAAGCGCATAGCCGTCAACATCGAAGACACCCACCCACTCGGACGCCTCTTCGACATCGACATCATCAACGCCGACGGCGTGCCCGTCTCAAGAGACGCCATCGGCGAAAAGCCACGACGCTGCCTCGTCTGCGACCACGAAGCACGCTACTGCATGAGGATGCGCTGGCACACGCAAGAAGAGATATGGGCGAAAATCAACGAAATGGTGGACAGCTACGTCGAAGCCCGCAAATCTTAATACTTAAACCTATGGAGATACAGACCCTTAACCCCACAACACCCCGTCAACGACAACGCATAGAGGCGTTTCTAAAACGCAACGCACTGCGCATCGACGACATGAACTACTACGCCGCAATACTCGACGACGACGGCGAGATGATAGCCGGTGGCGGATTGAAGGACGACGTAATAAAGTGCGTTGGAGTGGACGATGCGCACAAAGGCGAAGCTATAGCCAACACGCTCGTCTCGCACCTCATATCGCACGCCAACCAGGAGGGCTACGGCTGCATCAAACTGTTCACAAAGCCCAAGAACCGTCAACTCTTCGAGAGTCTCTCCTTCCGTCTGCTCGCCGAAGCCCCCGAAGCTATACTCATGGAGACCGGCATCGGAGGAATCAGCAATACGGTCGAGGCTCTGAAAAAGATAAAAGAGGAATCAGAAAAGTATAAAGAATACAACAAAGAGTGTAAAGAGGACAATAAGGAGTGTAAAGAGGATAGTAAGAAGTGTAAAGAAAACACCTCATATCTCAACACCTCAACACCTCAACACCTCAACACCACAATGCAGCCCACCGGCTGCATTGTAATGAACTGCAACCCCTTCACCCTCGGCCACCGCTACCTCATAGAGCAAGCCGCCAAGCAAGTGGAACAGTTATACGTAATGGTAGTAAGAGAAGACTGCTCGCTCTTCGCATACACAGAGCGCAAAGCAATGGTAGAACAAGGCGTTGCAGACATAGAGAACGTCAACGTAATCGACGGCAGCGACTATGCAATCAGTCGCGCGACGTTCCCTACCTACTTTCTGAAGCGACTCGACGACGCTGCCGACACGCAGATGCTGCTCGACCTCGATCTGTTTCGCCGCCACATCGCGCCAGCTCTCGGCGCAACCGTGCGTTTCGTAGGCACAGAGCCTACCGACCAGCTCACACGACGCTACAACCAACTGATGCACGAAGCGCTCAAAGACGTTCGCGAGATAAATCGACTGGAGAAAGACGGCAACGCAGTAAGCGCATCGCGCGTCCGCAAGGCAATGGAAGAAGGCGACATGAACACAATAAGACAGCTCGTGCCGCCCACCACCCTACCTTATATAATAGCACACCTCGCTACACAAGCGTTGCAGGCTGAGCTCGACACCACGCCGAAGCCCGGTCTTGTAGACAAAGACAATAACGGAGCGCACCGCGATATGGATCATGCGCTGATGCAACTCAGCATCAACACGCTCCACCCCTACTTCGTGCGCCTCGCATTCCTCGGTTTCGCCGACACTCTCCCGTCTCACACAGTCATAAGAGACGCCGGAATAGAAGCCGAAAAGGCTATGCTCGAAGCCACAAACGGCGTAAACACGCATAAAGGCGCCCTCTTCTCAATGGGCTTAGCCGTAGTAGCAGCAGCCTACGAGGAGAAAAAAGCAGCAGCTAACAAGGAAGTAAGAGGAAAGGAAAGAGAAGAAGAATATCTATCCTCACTCCAGCTCACAATAAAGGCTCTCGCAGCCAGCTTCCCCGATACCAGCGGCACACACGGCAGCAAGGCAAAGCAGCTCTCCAACGGCACAACAACCATAAAAGGAGCACTCGACAACGCCCGCGAAGGCTACGAAAAACTGTTCGCCGAATGGCTGCCGTTCTACAACGAACGCAGAAAGAGCCACGATGCGCACGCTCTGCACAAAACATTGCTGCGCATCATGTGCGACATCGACGACACCAACGTAATCTATCGCACCAACGTCGCCACGGCAGAAGAAGTGAAGCAGGAAGCAAGAGCTTTGCTCGCCAGCTTCGAAGAGGCATACGCCGCTGAAGACAAAGAGAAGTGCGCATCAGCCATAGAAGAGAAGTGCGCATCAGCCGAACTTCTCGCTCTCAAAGATATGGACCGCCGCTACACCGAGCGGAACATTTCGCCAGGAGGCGCAGCAGACATGCTATCGCTCACCGTGTTCATCGGAAGCATACAGACATACTAACAAAGAAGAAGATAAAAGAATACAGACATCCTATGACAAAGGATAGAAGTACACAAACATACTAACAACAAAAGAATATTAATAATTAAACAAACTAATAACTTAAAACCTTGGCATTATGGTAGAACTTATTAATCACGGAGTCTATCTCCTCAACGGTACCGAAGTTTGCGACAAGTACGAAGGCATGACACCCGACGAAGCTCGCGAGAACACTATCACCTACGGCATCCTCCGCTCTCACGACGTGGACGGCTCGAAGGGAAAGAAGATGCGCATCCGCTTCGACGCAATGATGTCACACGACATCACATACGTTGGAATCATTCAGACAGCACGTGCAAGCGGTCTGCAAGAGTTCCCGTTGCCTTACGCTATGACAAACTGCCACAACTCGCTCTGCGCAGTAGGCGGCACTATCAATGAGGACGACCACGTATTCGGTCTGTCAGCAGCTAAGAAGTACGGCGGCATCTACGTTCCTGCCAACCAGGCTGTCATCCACCAGTATGCTCGCGAAATGATGGTGAAGTGCGGCAACATGATTCTCGGTTCCGACTCTCACACACGCTACGGTTCACTCGGTAACATGGGCGTTGGCGAAGGCGGCGGCGAGCTCGTGAAGCAGCTGCTCAAGAACACATGGGACATCAACGCACCGGAAGTGGTGCTCGTATGGCTCGAGGGCAAGCCCAAGAAGGGCGTAGGTCCGCACGACGTGGCTATCTCTCTCGTTAAGGCTACATTCGAGAGCGGCGCTGTGAAGAACAAGGTGCTCGAGTTCGCTGGTCCTGGCGTTAAAGAGTTGCCTATCGACTTCCGTAACGGTATAGACATCATGACTACCGAGACCACTTGCTTGAGCTCTATCTGGGTTACAGACGAAGAGGTGAAGCACCATTACGATATACACGAGCGTTCGCAGGACTTCAAGGAACTGAAGCCGGGCGACGTAGCTTACTACGATATGATGATTCGCATCGACCTCTCTTCTCAGGAGGCGATGATCGCTCTGCCGTTCCACCCGTCGAACGCAGTTACTATCCACGAGCTTCAGGCCGACCCGGTGGGCATCCTCACACGCATCGAGGAAGACGCCAAGAAGCGTTTCGGCGACAAGGTAGACGTGCACCTCGTCGACAAGGTTGTTGACGGCAAGGTATACGCCGACCAGGGTATCATTGCAGGCTGCTCGGGCGGTACATACGACAACCTCGCAGAGGCTGGCGCTATCCTTAAGGGCAAGAGCATCGGCAACGACTACTTCACAGCTTCGGCTTATCCGCAGTCGACACCGGTATCAATGGCTGTAACACGCGAAGGCATCACAGCCGACCTCATCGAGGCGGGCGTTGTGATGAAGCCGGCATTCTGCGGTCCGTGCTTCGGCGCAGGCGACGTTCCGTCTAACAACGGTCTGTCTATCCGCCACACCACACGCAACTTCCCCAACCGCGAGGGTTCTAAGCCTGGTCAGGGTCAGCTCTCTCTCGTTGCGCTCATGGACGCACGCTCTATCGCTGCTACAGCAGCCAACGGCGGCGTGATTACGGCTGCGACAGACGTAGAGTACGAGAACACTCACAAGCCATACGTTTACGACGACAAGATATACAAGTGCCGCGTATACAACGGCTACGGCAGACCGCGTCCTGAGACAGAGCTCCGCTACGGTCCGAACATCAAGGACTGGCCTACAATGTATCCGATGCAGGAGAACATGCTGCTCGAGTTGGCAGCTGTTATCCACGACCCGGTTACAACTACCGACGAGCTTATCCCGTCTGGCGAGACAAGTTCTTACCGTTCTAACCCGTTGAAGCTTTCTGAGTTCGCCCTCTCTCGCCGCGTGCCTGAATACGTTGGTCTGAGCAAGGAGATTCAGAAGCAGGACCTCGCACGCCGTGCAGGTGAGGTGAGCGCAAACATCGCAGAGGCTCTCGCCAAGGTGGGCGCAAAGGCTGAGGAGACATCGTTCGGCTCATGCGTATTCGCCAACCGTCCTGGCGACGGCTCGGCTCGCGAGCAGGCTGCTTCTTGCCAGAAGGTGCTCGGCGGCGACGCTAACGTTTGCTACGAGTACGCTACAAAGCGCTACCGTTCTAACTGTATCAACTGGGGTATCGTGCCGTTCACAATCGCCAAGGACGTTGAGTTCAACTTCGAACCGGGCGACAAGCTCTTCGTGCCGGGCATACGCGAGGCCATCCTCGCAGGTAAGGAGGAGATCGACGCGCAGGTTATCGCTCGCGACGGCGTTAAGCCTATCCACCTCTTCTTCCAGAACCTCACCACCGACGAGCGTCAGATTCTGGCAGACGGCTGCTTGATGAACTATTATAAGAACAAGCTCTAAATGTTGAATTTTGAGTTTTGAGTTTTGAATTGTGCGCTTCGCGCATTTTGAGTTGTTGAGTTGTGAATTACAAATTCAACATTGAACAACTCCTCATAGGCGTAACCGACAATTCAAAATTCAAAACTCAAAACTCAAAATTGCCAACGGCAACAATTCAAAACTCAAAATTCAAAACTCAAAATTCTTAAATCCAAATAACTATGACCGAAAAAATTCAGATGACCACTCCACTCGTAGAGATGGATGGCGACGAGATGACCCGTATTTTGTGGCAGATGATCAAGGATGAGCTTATCCTTCCGTTCGTTGACCTCAAGACAGAGTATTACGACTTGGGACTCGTTAAGCGCGACGAGACCGGCGACCAGATAACAAAGGACGCAGCCGAGGCTACAAAACGCCTGGGCGTAGCCGTTAAGTGTGCTACCATCACACCTAACCACCAGCGCATGGACGAGTACAAGCTGCACCAGATGTGGAAGAGCCCTAACGGCACTATCCGCTCTATCCTCGACGGCACCGTATTCCGCACACCTATCACTATCCCGAGCATCCATCCTGCAGTGAAGAACTGGGAGAAGCCTATCACCATCGCTCGTCACGCTTACGGCGACGTTTACAAGAGCGTTGAGATCCGTGCCGACGAGCCGGGCGTAGCTAAGCTCGTCTTCGACGGCGAGAGCGGCAAGCACGAGGAGGTTGTGGTTCACACATTCAAGGGCGCCGGCGTGCTCCAGGCAATGCACAACACCGACAAGTCGATTCGTTCGTTCGCGCACTCTTGCTTCAAGTTCGCGCTCGACACCAACCAGAGCCTCTGGTTCTCTACAAAGGACACCATCTCTAAGAAGTACGACGCACAGTTCAAGATTATCTTCTACGAGGTATTCGAGGAGTACAAGGAGGAGTTCGAGAAGCGCGGCTTGGAGTTCTTCTACACTCTCATCGACGACGCTGTAGCACGCGTTATCCGCTCTAAGGGCGGCTTTATCTGGGCTTGCAAGAACTACGACGGCGACGTTATGTCCGACATGGTTTCTACCGCATTCGGCTCGTTGGCAATGATGACTTCTGTGCTCGTTTCGCCTGACGGCAAGTACGAGTACGAGGCTGCTCACGGCACCGTTACACGCCACTACTACAAGTATCTGAAGGGCGAAGAGACATCTACCAACCCGATGGCTACTATCTTCGCTTGGAGCGGCGCTCTGCGCAAGCGCGGCGAGATGGACAACCTGCCCGAACTCGTACGCTACGCTGACACTCTCGAGGCTGCTTGCTTCGACACTCTCAACGAGGGTATCGTAACGAAGGACCTCGCCGGTCTTATGGAAGGCGTTACTCCGCAGACCAAGAACTCTGCAGGCTTCATCGCTGCCATCCGCGAGCGCTTGGAGAAGAAGCTGGCTTAATTCGTACAGAACAAGCTGGTTGAACCGCTTTTAACAATAATGTTTTACTTCGGATTAACCGAGCTTAAAATATTACACTAAACAACGGATCAACCGAGCTTAGAATATTATATACTAAACAACGGATTAACCGGGTTTAGAATATTATACAGAACAACGGATTAACCGGATTGAACGGATTTTCTTCATTGAGTAAAGAATCCGCTTAATCCGCTTAATTCGTTGTTCGTTTCTACGCACCAAGTCTGTGCTTTTCATCACTACAAATACTACAGTTTATACGTTAAAGACTATTGCTATTCGGTAAAACAGACAGCAATAGTCTTTTATATTTTCGCAGTAAAACCTCACGAAAAGTCATCGTCACCCGAACGGAATCCGATCGGACGGCGGACGGAATCCAATCGGGCGGCGGACGGAATCCGATCGGGCGGCGGACGGAAACGGTGAGAAAAGCTTACCGGACAAGCAATAGTTAAAAGCCAACATTTCATTGATATTTGTTTGCCATTTCGCCAATTCTTTGTACATTTGTCACAAGCCACGCTGTTAGACTAACAGAACGTGGCATAACCATTAAAAAAACCATCGTAATGAAACACAGGTTAATCGCACTGGATCTGCTGGCATCTGCCGTAGGACTCGCACAAGCACAAAGCACCCGTCAGTTGTATCTTGTGAAAGGCAAGAAAGTTGTAGCCACATTCCCCGCTTCGGACGTCGACTTCATCACGTTCGACGGCACACAGCAGTTCTACCTGCCTATCACGCTGAAGTAGGGCAAGGGCACAACCATCGTGATGTACAACGCGAGCGACGACTGGGACAAGGACCCGGCGGAGCGAAAGTTCGACCAGCTTGCCGGACAGCCTGTGAAATTCGTGTGGTATAGCGACTACGGATTCGACGGCACGCTGAAGATTACGTCTGCCAGCGGCGACGACGTGCCCTACGAGTACGTCACCGACGACGAGGACTTCGGCTCGTGCTGGCTCTGCATCATGCCGGCGGAGCCGATAACCATAGAGACCGTGGGCAAGGAGAAGACGACGTTCGCAGGTCGTGCCTTCGTGGGCAACTATAAGGGCTTCCCCATCTCGGTCGGCGACAACGGCGTGCTGCAGAGCGCAGAGCCTACGTTCAGCCTCAACCTCGCAGCCAACTCGTCGTTCCACGCTACGGTGAGCGGAGAGAAGACTTTCGGCGGATGCTACACGTTCGACGACGCCACAAACCGATTCTCTTACGACGACGCGTACAGCGCCGACGTGTAGGGACGCCGCACGTACGGCGTCTCGGGCAAGTGGTTTGAGGGCGGCGTGGTGAAGATGAAGCCCACGACGGGCAGCGAGATGACGTTCCTCGTAGACCTCACGACGATGAAATACTCTACTTCGGCTGCGGCTGAATGGGACGGCGCCGAGAACTTCGCAGCGCCAGTCAACGGCACGTACGACTCGAACACTATGTCGATGGGTATGTTCGCTCTGCAGTTCAACCACAACTATGCGGGCAAGGAGGCTAAGGGCTCTATGAAGGTGCAGGTGACGCTGACCAGCGATATGTACGAGACGAAGGAGATTATATCCGGCACCGCATCGTACACATACGACGCTACGGCTAAGCAGATAACCGTCTCGGGCGTACTCGCAGGCACGGCCGACGGCAGAAGCACAGAGCGCGTGAGCATCGTGTTCAACGTGAATGCCGACAGCAAACCCACGCTCACGCTCACCGTCTCTACAGACGGCACAGAGATGAGCTTCAACGGATGGGACAGCAACATCGCAGCCCCACTCTATGTCTACGATGCAGGCGGCAGAAGCGTGCTCCATTGCGAGGCATGGCGCGGCGAGACCGTGAGCATATCGGCGCTCGCTAAGGGCGTGTACGTGGTGAAAGCTGGTGAGCACACCGCGAAGTTCAGAAAGTAACAATACAAACGTAGCGGAGGTCTCCTGGCCTCCGCAGCAACCAACAATACTAATCGCGAATATTAGCTATCTACTTGGTGCTGCGGAGGTCGGGAGACCTCCGCTACTGTTATATAAAAAACTATTTATTTCTTCTTTCTCGGCTTGCGGCGTGCCCATCCTTCTTCAGAGAAGTCAGGCTCCTCGCCTTTGAGCTGAATGTCGGGGTTGTTGATGAACTGTCGCCAGTCGTCCTGGCGTCCGCTCTCGTAGCGCGAACCTCCGCGCTGACCACGCTGCGAACGGTTGCGACCCTCCATCTCGTTGCGGCGCTTAGAGCGCTTCTCGTACGGATTGGCGTCGTTGGCAGCGTCCTTGCGGCGCGATGTACGACCACCGTCGCGGTCGGAAGAACGGCGCGAGCCACGCTTTCCGTCGCCACTTGAAGCAGCAGCCGTGTCATCGGCGTCGTTGCAGCGCACGGTGCGGTTGCGGTATGTAGCTCCGTTCAGCGCGCGCATCACCTTCTCGGCGTCCTGCTCCGGCACTTCGATATACGAAATGCGTGCAAGCAGATCGATGTGTCCCACATCCTGGCGGCCATGCACATTGCGGTTGATAAACTGCATCACCTCACCAGGATAGAATCCGTCGTCTTTTCCCAGATTGATGAACAGACGGCGATAGCCAGCCTCCGGCGCACGCTTCTCGCGCTTTCTGCCGTCGCGGCCCTCTCCGCGTTCCTTGCGGTCGCGTGTGGTAGAAGGCTTCACAATCTCAGGCGCGTTGGCGTAGTACTTCAGGAACTTGCCGAACTCCAGCGACACAATCTTCTTCAGAATGTCCTCCTTATCGAAGTACTCGAAGTGGCGATTGATATCCTCCATGAACGGTGCTATCTGTTCGTCGTCCACATCCACCTTCTCTATCTCGTCGATAGCCTTGAAAAGCTGCTTAGAGCAAATCTCCTGCGGCGTAGGCAGCGTGCCGTCAACGAACTCCTTGCCTATCACGCGCTCCACTTCGCGCACACGTCCGCGCTCCTTGGTGTGGATGATAGAGATAGAGGTGCCCTTCTTGCCCGCACGACCCGTACGGCCAGAGCGGTGAGTGTAACTCTCAGTGTCGCCCGGCATACCATAGTTGATGACGTGCGTGAGGTCGTCCACGTCCAGACCGCGCGCAGCCACGTCTGTAGCCACGAGCAGCTGCGTGATGTGCTGGCGGAACTTCTGCATAGTGATGTCGCGCTGCTGCTGCGAGAGGTCGCCGTGCAGCGGTTCGGCGTTGTATCCGTCGCGTATGAGCTTGTCAGCCACCTCCTGCGTCTCAGCCTTGGTGCGGCAGAACACGATGCCGTAGATGCGCGGATAGAAGTCGACGATGCGCTTCAGCGCGAGGTACTTGTCCTTCGCGTTCACCATATAGTAGATATGGTTGACATTCTCAGCGCCCTCGTTGCGCGAACCCACCACAATCTCCTTGTGGTCGTGCAGATAGTTGAGCGCAATCTTCTCAATCTCCTTGCTCATCGTAGCCGAGAAGAGCAGCGTGTTGCGGTCGGCAGGCACGTTGTCGAATATCTCGTTGATGCTGTCAGAGAAGCCCATGTTGAGCATCTCGTCAGCCTCGTCGAGCACAACGTTCTGCACGGCGTCGAGCTTGGCTGCTCCGCGGTGCATGAGGTCGATAAGACGACCCGGTGTAGCCACGATAATCTGCGCGCCGTGCTTCAGCGCGCGCATCTGGTCGACGATAGACGTACCGCCGTATACTGCTACAATGTTGATTCCTTTAATATACTTTGAGAACGACTTCAGGTCGTCGGCTATCTGTAGGCAAAGCTCGCGTGTGGGCGAGATGACGATAGCCTGCGTAGTGCGGTCTGTAGGGTCGGTGCGCTGCAGCAACGGAATGCCGAAAGCGGCTGTCTTGCCGGTTCCGGTCTGCGCAAGTGCGATAACATCGTTGCCGTTACCCAACAAAAACGGTATAACTTCCTCCTGAACCGGCATCGGATGTTCGAAGCCGAGTTCCTCGATGGCGCGGCGAATCTCTTCGCTTACGCCCAATTCTTCAAATGTCTTCAATGTAAAAATGTTGTTTCTTTAATGCTTGCAAGCCTGTGGCTTCGCAGAGCTGCTTAATACTAAAAAGGGGTGGACTTAACTCTAATCTGTAGCTGCTCGGTGTCTTCCCCAGCCATGTCACAACGTCGTATCTTTAGCGAATAAGAAATTGATTGAAGACATTTGGGCAGCTTCCCGTAAAATATAAATCCTGAATTCGGGTGCAAAGTTACTGCAAATCGAAGACAATACAAAATGAATTCATTCATTTTTATTGTTGAGATGCAGCGTAACTTATCAAAAGTTACTAAAGAATGAAAAGATTAAGCTAAAGACTTGAAATAATAGAAATAAAAACGTATTTTTGCAAATGATACTATACAATTAAAACTGTCAACATGGAGAAAATCACAAAAGCAGAAGCATTGCGACGCTGGAATTCTGCCAAAGAACAGAAAAAAGCTATGGTCGAAAAGATGCGCAAAATGCTTTATGAAGACTACAAGGCGCGAACTGGGGAAGATCCCATAACATTCAATGTATTGTAATGGTAGAATTATCCTTAGACAAAATCAATGCCGTTGCGCCATACCAAGTACAACTTGATAACACGACCGGACTATACAAGTTCGTCAGTGACTATCAGGTTGGCTTCAGTGTGGCTTTTGAAGAAAACGATCTATTGCAAAGTGGCGAGTCGTATCAGTTTGCTTTAACCAACTATGAAGGAAAGAAATCACCTCGCGACAACAAGGTACGAACTAATGTATTAGCTATTATTGAAGAGTTCTTCAACAAGAATGAAGCTGCACTCCTTTATATTTGTGAAACGGGTGATGGTATGCAAAAGATGAGAAGCCGCTTGTTTCACTTTTGGTTCGGTATTTATGCAGAACACGATGAGTTCCTCTTTTTACCACAAGTCGTTTACGACGAAGAAGATAATGAAAACTATGCAGCACTGATTATTCGCAGAGACAATCCTAAATTCATTGATTTAGTGACAGAATTTACGAATACGATAACATTATTGAATGCGAAACCCGATTGATTTTGGTAGAGCAATCACAACATACAAGCAATAAACAGACAAACGCCCGTGTTTTTGTACGGGCGTTTGTCTGTTTATATACATATATAAAATGCTAAATCGATAGCAGTCGCTCAGCCATTGCCTTGCCGAGTGCTTCGCAAGCCGCTTCGGTCTCAGCGCTGAGGCTCTGCTTTATCTCAACCGGAGTGCCTACAAGCTCGAACTTCATGCGTGTTTCGTTCCACTCCGTAATCTTCTTCACAGCCTGACCAGCCCATGTGTAAGAGCCGAAGATGCCGAGGAGGTGGTCTTTGATGCCGCGCTCAGCGAGTTCGTTGAGCAGCATCTCCATTTCAGGATAGAGTCCGTTGTTGTATGTAGGTGCACCGAGGATGAGTCCGCGATACTTGAAGATGTCGCTGAGTATGAACGAGTGGTTCTCGCGCGATACGTCGTGCAGCACGATGTTCTTCACGCCGGCACGGCTTGCTGCGCTGGCTATCTTCTCGGCAGCACGCTCTGTGTTGCCGTACATCGAGCCATAGCATATGACGAGTCCCGGCTCTGTAGCGTAGCGGCTCATGCGGTCGTACTCGCCGATGACGCGTGCTATATGCTCATGCCATATTGGTCCGTGTGTAGGGCAGATATAGTCGATCTGCACGCCGGCGAGTTTCTTAAGTGCCTGCTGCACGGGCACGCCATACTTGCCCACGATGTTCGAGTAGTAGCGCTGCATCTCGTTCCAATAAACGTCGCAGTTCATCTCGCTGTCTACGAATGCGCCGTTCAGAGCACCGAAGCATCCGAAGGCGTCGCCCGAGAAGAGCACGTGCTCTGTGACGTCGAGCGTAACCATCGTCTCGGGCCAGTGAACCATAGGTATCATGGTGAACGCCAGCTGGTGTGTGCCGAGCGAGAGCGTGTCGCCGTTCTTCACTTCTACAATCTCGTCTTCCTCGTTGCCCACGTTGTAGTAGCCGCGCATCATGTCGAACGTCTTCTTGTTGCCTACGATCTTTGCGTCGGGATAATACTTCTTGATGAGTGCGAGCGAGCCGCTGTGGTCGGGCTCCATGTGGTTGACGATGATGTAGTCGATAGGACGGTCGCCAATGACACGGCGCACGTTGTCTATGAACTGCGAGAAGAAGTCTACTTCTACTGTGTCTACGAGCGCTACCTTCTCGTCGTCGATGATATAGGCGTTGTAGCTTACGCCGAACGGCAAGGGCCAGAGACCCTCAAAGAGTGTTTTGTGGCGGTCGTTGACGCCTACTGGATGAATGTTGGTCATGTTATAATGATGTTGAAATGGTGAGGTGGTGAGGTGTTGAGATGGTGTGGTGTTGAGATGGTGTGGTGTTGAGATGGTGTGGTGTTGAGATGGTGTGGTGTTGAGATGGTGAGATATGTTGTGAGTTGATGGTGTTGTGGTGTGATGGTGAGATATGCACTAATGTCAACATCTCAACATAACAACACAACAACACCATCACACAACATCTTTTCTCAACACCTCAACCTACTTCTTATAATTGATTCTTACAAACACTGGATAGTGGTCGCTTGGTGTGCGGAGAGTCATCTTGCGGAACTCCAGCTCGCTGGGCGCCTGGTTACTGTTCTGAGCTTCGGTCTGAGCGTCGTCGGTCCAGTACATGTTGGTGAGCATGCCGTAGCGGTCGACGTTGAACTCGGGCGAAACGAATACATGGTCGATGCGCGACTGTGTCTTCATGTACGGCTTGTAGTCGTTGAACGTGCCGTTCTCGGCGAAGCGCAGACGAGCGTGCGTGTACGAGTCGTTGAGTATGCCCGACGATGTGAAGATGCGGTATATCTCGTCGTTCTGGTCGACGTTAAAGTCGCCGGTGAGCACGACGGGAGCGCCCTTTGCTATCTCGCCGATCTTCTTCACAACGAGCTTTGCCGCCTCGCGGCGCGCCACTACGCCCACATGATCCATGTGCAGGTTGAAGTAGTAGAAGCGGAAACCGGTCTCTGCCTGCTCAAACTCGCCCCACGAGCAGATGCGTATGCACGCAGCGTCCCAGCCCAGCTTCGGCTTGTCGGGCGTTTCGTTCAGCCAGAAGTTGCCCTTATTGAGCAGCTTCACGCGGTCTTTCTTATAGAATATTGCGGCGTATTCGCCCTTTGTCTTGCCGTTGTCGCGGCCCACGCCGATATAGTCGTAGCCGTCGAGTGCGCCAAGCAGGTCGCCGAGCTGCGCATGCAGCACTTCCTGCGCGCCGAAGATGTCGGGACTCTCGAAGTTCACCTGGTCGCAGATCACCTTGCAGCGTGTCTTCCACACGTTGCCGTTGCGGTCGTCGTCCGAATTATGGTAGCGTATGTTGTATGATCCCACGAAGAGCGACTGTGCGCTCATTGCCATTGCGAAGCAGAGCGCAGCGGCTGACAGTAGATAGCGTTTCATTTCTTTATATAGTTAATTGGTTCTGTTTACAAAATTACTGATTTTTTGAATATAAAAACCACTTTCAATGTGAAAAAAAACGTAACTTTGAGGTCGTTAAAATCCGAATGTCTATGGAAAAGCTACTGCACTATATATGGAAGCATCGTATTCTGCCGCTCGCCGAACTGCAAACTACCGACGGGCGCAGCGTGGAGGTGATAGACCCCGGACTGCATAACATGCACGCCGGACCCGACTTCTTCAACGCCAAGGTGCGCATCGACGGCGTGATGTGGGTGGGCAATGTGGAGATTCACGAGCGCTCTGCCGACTGGTTTCTGCATGGTCACGACACCGACGCGGCGTACAACAACGTGGTCTTGCACGTGGCGGCGGTGGTGGATGCCGATGTCGTGACGGAACGTGGCGACCACCTGCCGCAGGTGCAGCTCGAGGTGCCGCAGCACGTGCTCGCCAACTATCGTCGTCTGCTTGCCTTCGACCGCTATCCGCCGTGCCGCGACGCCGTGCTGCCGCTCGACTCGATAAAGAAGCGCACGTGGCTGAGCGCGCTGCTTGCCGAGCGGCTCAACGAGAAGACGGAGGCTATACGCCGCCGCGTGGAGCTGTTCGAAGGCTCGTGGGAGGCGGCGTTCTTCGCCACGATGGCTCGCAGCTTCGGCTTCGGCGTCAACAGCGAGGCGTTCGGACAGTGGGCTGAACGGCTGCCACTGATGCAGATTGCGCACCACCGCGACGACCCGTTTCAGGTGGAGGCGATGTTCATGGGCATGGCGGGACTGCTCGACGAGACGCAGATGACGCCGCAGACGCGCGAGGCGGCTGAGGGCGACGCCTACTTCCTCAGTCTGAAGCGCGAGTTCGGCTATCTCTCGCGCAAGTTCGGGCTCGAGCCGATGTCGCGTCAGGCATGGCGATTCCTGCGTCTGCGTCCGCAGAACTTTCCTTACATACGCATGTCGCAGCTGGCTCAGCTCTACTGCTCGCGCCGTGCGGCGCTTGCCGATATAACGGCGTGCGAGAGTGTGAAGAAGCTGCACACCGTGCTGCAGACCGGCGTGGGCGAATACTGGCGCACACACTATACCTTCGGCAAGGAGAGTCGCGCTAACGACAAGCGTCTCTCTGCCTCGTCCATAAACCTGCTCATCATCAACGCCGCCGTGCCGCTGCTGCACGCCTGGGGCTGCTACCGCGACGACGAGCGACTGGTGCAGCGTGCGCTCGACTGGCTCGAAGAGCTGCCTGCCGAGGACAACACGTATATACGTCTTTGGAAGGAGTGCGGCGTGGAGGCGAGCAACGCCGCCGACACGCAGGCGCTCATACAGCTGCAGCACCGCTACTGCGAGCGGAAGGACTGCCTGCGCTGCCGATTCGGATACTATAGTATGAAGAGGAGTAGCCCATCCCAAAGCCCCTCCCAACCCTCCCCGTCGGGGAGGGCTTAGTTAGCAGTTCTTCCTCGGCTTAGTCTGCAATGGCTACGGCAGGAATGCCGTAGCCTCCTACCAAGGCATAGAGGGCTTAAAGAGGCTTAGGAAGTAGTCAGCAATGGCTTAGAAAGGCCTAAGAAGGCTTAGGAAGGCTTAGTTAGTAGTCAGCAATGGCTTAGAAAGGCCTAAAGAGGCCTAAAGAGGCTTAGAAAGGCTTAGTTAATAATAAAAAATAATAGCAATGAACATTTGTATTTTCTGCTCCGCCAACTCGAATCTTCCCACCGAATACTTCGACCGCACGCGCGAGCTGGGCGCCTGGATAGGTGCCAACGGGCATACGCTGGTGTTCGGCGGATGCAACCTCGGACTGATGGAGTGTGTGGCTGAGGCTGTGCACAACGCAAAGGGAATGACCGTGGGCGTCGTGCCGTCGATTGTCGAGAAAGGTGGCAAGGTGTCTGAGCATGTCGACGTGAAGATTCTCTGCGACAACCTCTCCGACCGCAAGGATCTCATGATTCAGCGCAGCGACGTGATAATAGCGCTGCCTGGCGGCGTGGGCACGCTCGACGAGATATTCACCGTGCTTGCCGCTGCCTCCATCGGCTACCACAACAAGCGCGTCATTCTCTACAACATCGGCGGCTTCTGGAACTCGCTCATCGCCATGCTCGACGACCTTAAGGCGCACGGAGTGATGCGTGCGGGCTTCGACGACACGCTGAAGGTGGCGCGGTCGCTCGATGAAATCGCCGGTTTTATCGGATAAGACAAAGCTCTTGCCCGATGGAATCGCTACTTTTGCTCGATGAAATCGCTGATTTTGCTCGATAAAATCGCTACTTTTGCGCAATAAAAGCTAACGTCATATCATCGTTCTCCGTACGCCGTCCAATCGGGCGGCGAACGCAATCCAATCGGGCGGCGAACGCAATCCGATCAGACGGCGGACGCGATCCGATCGGGCGGCGTTCGGAACCCACCGCTAAAGATTAATATTTTAACAACGGACTCCGTAGTTTCTTCTCTACGCACCCTAAACTTCTGTGGGTTCCGTGCGTTCCGTGGGAGAACAATACGCACTCTAAACTTCTGGATTCCGTGCGTTCTGTGGGAGTTTCCTCAAGGTTAGTGCACTTCTTGCTACGTTGGTGCACTTCTTGCTCTGGCAAGCGGCAAAGCCGAGCGGGGACAAGTGCACCCCCTTGAAGCAACCTAACTTCTGTGGATTCCGTGCGTTCTGTGGGCACTTCTTTTTCCCACGGAATTCACAAAATTCACAGAACCTCTTGCTATGGGTATTTCCTATAAAAATAGGCTACGACACAGAACAGTCGTAGCCTATTTTCATTATGTAACAAATTCTTACTTCACGCCAATCTCCTTGAGCAGACGCTCAGCGTTGCCCCACTTATCCATGAGGAACAGCATGTAGCGGATGTCGACGCCGATGCAGCGTGCGAGGCGCTTGTCGAACCAGATGTCGCTTGAGAGCGAATCCCAGTTGCCGTCGAACGCCAGACCGATAAGGTTGCCGTTACCATCGAACATCGGCGAGCCTGAGTTGCCGCCGGTGATGTCGTTGTTGGTGAGGAAGCAGAGCTGCATCTTACCCGTTGTCTTGTCGGTGTACTTGCCGAAATCGGGCGAAGAAAGGAGCTGCTTCATCACTGGCTCTGCCTGGTAGTCGATGGTGCCCTTCTCGCCAGCCTCCATCTTGCGCACGATAGACGATGCCTCGGTGTAGTAGCCCGACGGCTTGCCGCCCAGCAGATAGCCGCCTACCTGACCGTACGACAGACGCATCGTGAAGTTGGCGTCAGAATAGTGAGGCAGTTCCTGCTCGTAGCGCACCTTGGCGTCGCAGAGGTAGCGCTCCTGCTCCTCGATAGCCTCGCGCACGTCGTTTATCACGCCCCTGCACTTGTCGTACACAGCCTTCAGAGCCTTTGCATACTGGTAGCCGGGATCCTTTGCGAGCGCCTTCTCTGAGAGCTTAATCTTCTTGCCGCTCTTCATCAGAACGGATGTAGACCACAGCCACTCTACATACTTGCGTGTGTCGCCGCCGAACTGCTTCTCGATGGTCTTGTAGAACTCGGGCAGGTCTTCCTTAGCCACATACTGGCGGAAGTTTTCGATGAGCGCTGCCTGCACGTCCTTGTCGAGAGCCGCGTCCCACTCCTCGCTGTTGTCGGGGAAGCTGTATGTGGTCTTAGCCTTCTTGCTGCCCTTCTCTGGCATCATGCCGATGAGCGTGAGCGCACGTGTGTTGAACTCGCCGGTGCGTGCGAATGTCTCGCGCCATACGGTGCTGAGCTTGTCGGCGTCGAAGCGTGTGGCGTAGAGGTTCTTCATCTTCTCGAAGTCGAGCTTGCCCTTCAGATAGCCGGTCCACTTCTGATACTCCTGGATGCGGTCCTCGAAGTCGGCCTTCTGACGGATGATGCCAACGGAGTCGATACACTTGTTCATACCGAGCGAGTTCTTCCAGTAGTTGGAGCTCTGTGCGTACTTAGAGTCGTACTTGATGCGCACAGCCTCGTCGGCGCGCATGTGGCGTATCATCACCTCCTGCTTCACGCCGCGTATCTGGGCGCGCGGAGCGTTCTCGGCGTCGCGCATCTCGCGTATGCCGTAGCTTGAGAGATAGCGCTCTGTAGAGCCGGGGTAGCCGATAGTCATGGCGAAGTCGCCCTCCTTGTATCCGTCCATCGACACCTTAGCCCAGTGCTTCGGCTTGTAAGGCACGTTGTCCTTCGAATAGGCAGCAGGTCCGTTGGTCTTAGGGTCGGCGTAGATGCGGAACACCGAGTAGTCGCAGGTCTGGCGCGGCCACATCCAGTTGTCGGTCTCGCCGCCGAACTTGCCCATCGACTTCGGTATGGTGAACACAAGGCGCAGGTCGCGGAAGGTGCGATATGTCGTAGCGTAATACTTGTTGCCCTCGTAGAACGGCTTGATCTCAAGGTCGAGCGACGGGTCCTGCTCGTGCAGCTCCTTAATCATCTGGTTCTCCACCTCGTTGAGCAACTTCTCGCGCTGCTCGTTGTTCATCTCGTTGAAGCCGCGCTGGGCAAGCATCTCTGTGATGTCCTTCTGGTCGACCATGAAGCTCACGAACATATCCTTGTTAGGCAGCTCCTCCTCGAATGTCTTCGCATAGAAGCCGTTGAGCATGTAGTCGTGCTCCACGGTAGAGTGCGAACGGATAGCCTCGAAGCCACAGTGGTGGTTGGTGAAGACGAGTCCGTCGGGCGACACTACGACGCCTGAGCAGTAACCCGAGAAGTTGACAACGGCGTTCTTGATGGCGTCCTCGCTCTTATAGAGCTGGTCGTAAGAAGGAGTGAAGCCATAGCTCTTCATCTGCTCGTAAACCGCCTGCGGCAGGTTGTAGAGCGTCCACATGCCTTCGTCGGCATGAGCGGCAGCCGATGAGAGCGCAAGAGCTGCAGCGAGGAACAGATTCTTTTTCTTCATTTTATTAATTTTATATGGTTAGTTTGTCAATAAAATCATCATTTATGTATATCTAAAAATTTATAGCCATTGAAATGCACAAGATGTTCTGGCGATTCTGCAATCCACACTTCCGTTTCCCATGCTATATCTTTAGCCTTTTGCTTGAAAGCATTTTTGGTCTCAAAGGCCGTAAAGAAGACAACGTCTGCTGTACAACCAGATTCTTTGAGCTTACGTTTTACTTTTCGCACTCTTATTTCGTTCCATTCTCCAGTGGAGTGATAGGCTTCAATAAGGTACAACAAGTTTTTCCCATGGCTATATGCCACGACATCAGGCAGCTCGTCATGTTCCAAGACGAAAAAGTTTATCTCTTTCAATGCTTTTTCATCCAAATGCAGGAACTTATCTGTTGTATCACCTACATAAAGTACTTCTGCACCGAAACCGAACAATGGTAAGAAAGTCTCTATTATCTCTTTTTGCAAATCATTATGTGCGCCATAAGACAGACTTATCCGTTTGCCTCCGGGAAGAGTTACCGGAACTTTCATCAGATTACGTCTACATTCCAACTCTTCCTTAAGTGATTTCGCTTCTTTCAGATACTCAGAAAGTCGCATATCCCATTCTTCAGAACCATAACTATACAACAACTCCACAAAAGATTTGCTTAAAGCATATCCACGCGAAGGGTTGTTAGTAGCCAGATTCTCTTTGGATGAAGAATTGATGACGATTCCTGCTTCAATCAGCAATTTTAAATCCTTCCTTCTTATATCGTCATAAGATCCTGGAGAAATGTGTTCTCCATAATTTTCATTCTCAAATGATATTATATCTCGTGTTCTTACAAAACCATCATTCTCTTCAGAAAGAGCTTCAGCGAAACTTTTCTTTATTTTTCCTACCGCAAGACAGGCTTTAGCCATGCGCTCCACCTTTCTATCGGTACCATCAACAGGTATACCTATTTTCTGGAAGACATCCAAAAGATTGTATACCAACGACCTTACTTTTGCAGATGTCTTAGCTTGAACTTTTATCTTCATATCGCAAACAAACTATTAGGAATATTTCTTTGTAAAATATATTCTTCTGATTTTTGTTCCAAATAATAAGTATTCTTCACCTGCTGAGCAATCTTATATGCCAGCAATGGCGGTACCGCATTTCCTATTTGATAGAATTGCTTGGTCTCTGTGCCAGAGAACTCAAACCAATCAGGGAATGTCTGAAGACGCGCTGCTTCACGGTACGTAAGACGCCTCCGTCTTCCGTCCGCAAGACGCACCCTCTGCATATCGCTCGTTGCCCCTGCAAGATTTCTGCAAGTAATGGTTCTCGCAGGTCTGTCTGGATATAAATCACGAGGATTTACACAATGCGACTTCTTCTCGTATACTGCTATGTATTCGTCTTGTCGCGAAGTAAGTATCTTACTTTCGGGTTCAGGACTTAACATTGTGTCTCCTATCGCTTCAGCAACAGTTCGCTTCTCACGCTCTATTGCAGGAAAATGGAATGATGCGCGGTGTCCGACACATATAAGTCTTTCGCGCCTTTGAGGAACACCATAATCAACAGCATTCAACACTTTGTATTCCACGATATAACCCAAATTCTGAAGTTCATGAACTATCAAGTCCAGATACCATTTATGTCTCCCTAAGATATTGGCGACATTCTCAAAAAGAAACACTTTAGGTTGTAGACGACGAACAGCATCTATAAATATAGGAAAGCCGTCACGTGCATCTTCCATGCCTTTTTGATTACCAAATCTGCTGAACGGTTGACAGGGAGGTCCCCCTATTATTATATCTATATTTTCTTCTTCCGGATAATTAAAACCTACTTCAAGAAACTGGTTATAGCATTTTCCTTTAAGATTTCTGTTATACGTATCAACAGCCTCGTCAACCATTTCGAAACCGATAGTTCTAAAACCTACAGCCTCAAATCCAAGCGACAAACCTCCACAACCAGCAAACAAGTCCAATACCACCGCAGGTTCCTGAACTTTTGGTTTCAATAATCCATCTATGTATTGACTATATTCTGTCATCTATAATTCTTTGTTCAATTTTTATTTCACTTGAAATACTTGCCCACGACGGGCAGACTCTTCAGCGGCAGGTCGTGATAGACGATGTGACCGATGAACGCCACGACGAGCACGGTGTTCACAGCGAGCGCAGCCCACTCGGGCAGATTGTCGTTGGCAAGATTCATGAGGAAGTAGAACAGCGCCGTGATAGCCACGTACACGCCTATCGACTTCAGCGGATAGTTGATGGGATACTTGCGCTGACCGACGAGATACGACAGCACCATCGCCGTGCCGTAGCCCGCTACGCCGCCCCATGCGCAAGCCATGTAGCTGTAATTGGGCACGAAGAGCACGTTCACCACTACCAGCACCAAGCAGCCTGCGGCAGAGAACCATGCACCATAGATGGTCTTGTCGATGAGCTTGTACCAGAACGAGAGGTTGAAGTAGACGCCCATCATTATCTCGGCAGCCATAACGATTGGCACGACGCGCAGTCCGGGCCAGTAGCTCTCGTTAGGGATGATGAAGCGCAGGATGTCGATGTAGGCTATCACGACGAGGAATGCAAGCAGCGTGAAGATGATGAAGAACTTCATCGCCTTGGCGTACGTCTCGCGGTTGTCCTTGTCTTTCGACTTGCCGAACACGAACGGCTCGTAGGCGTAACGGAACGCCTGCGTAATCATTGCCATGATCATCGCAATCTTCGTAGCCGCACCATAGATGCCGAGCTGCGTCTTCTCGTCGGCTCCGTCGTAGAGATACGGGAAGATAATCTTGTCGAGTGTCTGGTTGAGGATGCCGGCTATGCCCAACACTAACAGAGGCATGGCGTAGCGCAGCATACGGCGCCACAACTGCACGTCGAAGCGCCAGCGGAAACCCGTCAGCTCGCGCCAGAAGCAGAGCAGGACGACGGCTGTACAGATGAGGTTGATGTAGAACACCATGCCCACGTCGAGCGTGAACTGCGCGTCGTACAAGCCGAACGGGTTCAGCTTCAGCGCCGGCAGCACGATGAGGTAGAGCAGGTTGAGCACGATGTTCAGCACGATGTTCACCAACTGCAACGCCGCGAATTTAATTGCCTTCTTCTTGTAGCGCAGATAGGCGAACGGTATGCACTTGAACGCGTCGATAGCCACGCAGACGAACATCACTGCCACCCAACTCTGATGGTCGGGGTACTTCATGAACGTAGCTATCTGTGGCAGGAAGCTGAACACGAGCGCCACGAAAAGCGCCGCCGTCGCTCCGACGGAGATGAGCACCGTAGAGTAGACGGTCTGCGGGTTCTCCTCCGTCTTGTTAACGTAGCGGAAGAAGGTTGTCTCCATACCGTACGTAAGGATGACAAGCAGCAGCGCCGTGTAGGCGTAGATGTTCGTAACGACACCATATTGTCCGCCGCTCGCGACGAACGCTGTGGTCTGAATGGGCACCAGCAGATAGTTGATGAAACGGCCCGCAATGCTGCTCAAGCCGTAAATGGCGGTGTCCTTTGCTAAACTCTTTAAATTAGCCATGATTTAAAAGTAAAAAAGTAAAAAAGTAAAAAAGTAAATTACTCTTAAAAGAAAAGGTAGCATATTGCGATTGCCGCAATTACGCCAGCGAGGTCGGCAAGCAAGCCGCAGGCTACGGCGTGGCGTGTGTAGCGTACGCCGACGCTGCCGAAGTAGACGGCGAGGATGTAGAAGGTTGTGTCGGTGGAGCCCTGGAAGATGCACGAGAGGCGACCCACGAACGAGTCGGCACCGTATGTAGTCATGGCATCGACCATCATGCCGCGCGCTCCGCTACCCGAGAGCGGCTTCATGAAAGCCGTGGGCAGCGCGCCAACGAAGTCGGTGTTGCAGCCCAAAGCCTCAACCGTCCACTTCACGCCGCCAATGAGCATATCCATAGCACCCGAAGCACGGAACACACCGATGCCCACGAGTATCGCTACGAGATAAGGGATGATGCGCACAGCCGTAGAGAAGCCGTCCTTTGCGCCCTCGATGAACGCGTCGTACACGTTCACCTTCTTGCGCATGCCAGCCAGGATGAACACCACGATGATGAGCATCAGCAGAATGTTGGCCACCGACGTGCTCACGACGTTCATCTGCGCCTTGTCCATAGCCGAGAAGCCCCAGATGATGGCGGCAACGGCGAGCGACAAGCCGCCCAGCGTGAGCAGCATAGTGCGGTTGAGCAGGTTGATGCGCTGATAGAGCGACGTGACGATGATGCCGGCGACGGTAGAACAGAACGTAGCGAGCAGGATAGGCACGAAGATGTCCGTAGGCTGCGCTGCGCCGAGCTGCGCACGATACACCATGATGCTCACCGGTATGAGCGTCAGACCCGACGTGTTGAGCACGAGGAACATTATCATCGGGTTCGTCGCCGTGTCCTTATTCGGGTTCAGCTCCTGCAGTTGCTCCATAGCCTTCAGTCCGAGCGGCGTTGCGGCGTTGTCGAGGCCGAGCATGTTCGCAGCCACGTTCATGAAGATGCTGCCCGTGACGGGATGTCCTTTCGGAATGTCGGGGAACAGACGCGAGAACACGGGCGAGAGCATGCGAGCCAGCACGTTCACCACCCCACCCTTCTCGCCTATCTTCATTATGCCGAGCCACAGCGAGAGCACGCCGGTGAGTCCGAGCGATATCTCGAACGCCGTGCGCGAGGTGTCGAACGTAGAGTTCATAATTGCGGGGAACACCTCCGTATCGCCCATGAACACAAGTCGCACAAGGGCTATGCAGAAGGCGATGAGGAAGAACGCAATCCAGATATAGTTGAGTACCATTCTATATTATGTATTAGCTTTTATTCTTATTTATATATTAGTTCAATATGCAAAATTACATTATTATATCGAAATACGGCAGAAACGAAACTCTATTTATTTTACAAAATCTGAGAAAACGTGTGTGGCTATGTGAAATAAAAGTTGTACATTTGCAGATATTAGTAAACGGAAAGCTATGGAAAGAATCGGAATATTCGTCGGATCGTTCGACCCGTTCACCATCGGTCACGACTCTATCGTGCGCCGCGCCTTGCCGCTCTTCGACCGCCTCGTCATCGGCGTGGGCGTGAACGAGAAGAAGCGCTACATGCTCACGGCGGAGCAGCGCGTGGAGGCTATCAGAGGGCTGTATGACGGCGAGGAGAAGATAAGCGTGGAGCAGTACAGCGACCTGACGGTCGACTTCGCGCAGCGCCACGGAGCGCAGTTCATCGTGAAGGGCGTGCGCTCGGTGAAGGACTTCGAGTTCGAACGCGAGCAGGCTGACATCAACCGCCGACTCACGGGCATAGAGACCGTGGTGTTCTACGCCCTGCCCGGCATGGACAGCGTGTCGTCGTCAGTGGTCAGAGAGCTGAAGAACTTCGGAAGGGACGTGGATTCTTTTCTCCCGAAAAGAATCGGATAGGATGGTGAGGTGGTGAGATGGTGAGATATGATGGTGATGTGGTGAGATGTTGACATTAGTGTATATCTCACAACAACACATCTCAACACCACACCATCTCAACATCTCACCACAACACCACCACAACACCACCACAACACCTCAACATAACAACATAACAACATCAAGAATATGATTACATACAACGTAGACGGCGTGAAGATGCCGAAGATAAAGAAGCGTGAGACGACAGCATGGATACGTGCCGTCGCCGCTACATACGGCTATAAGGTAGGCGAAGTGGGCTACATGTTCGTTGACGACGAGAAGATTCTCGAGGTGAACAACGAGTATCTTGGTCACGACTACTATACAGACGTGATAACGTTCGACTACGACGAGCCGGGCATCGTGAGCGGCGACATCGTAATCTCGCTCGACACCGTGCGCACCAACGCCGAGAAATTCGGCAAGCAGTACGACGACGAGCTGCACCGCGTGATAATTCACGGCATACTGCATCTCTGCGGTATCAACGACAAGGGACCGGGAGAACGCGAGATAATGGAGGACGCAGAGAACAAGGCACTCGCCATGCTGCAGAACCTCTGCTGAGATATTCTCCCACAGATGCGCACAGATTGCAAGGGTGCGTAGAAATCAACAACGGATTAAGCGGATTAAACGGATTTTTCTTCATTGCAGAGAAATCCTATTAATCGGTTTAATCCGTTGTTGCTTTTAACGTAGCGGTTGGTGCACTTCTCTCAGGGGGTGCAGCAGTCTCTGCTGCACCAACCAAGTAAATGGTGCTATCTATTCTGTGGGTGCAATTATTGCTCGGTTGGTGCACTTCTTGCTCGGTTGGTGCACTTCTTGCTCTGGCAAGCGGCAAAGCCGAGCGGAGACAAGTGCACCCCTTGAAATCGCCACAACTTAGAATTGCACCTACTTGATTATGAGCGTCGTGAGGCGTTCCTCGGCGAACAGATCCTGCGCCACACGCTGCAGGTCGGCTGCCGTGAGCGCGTCGATGCGCTCGCAGAGCGCCGTCACGTCCTTCTTCCAACCATAGTGCAGATAGCTCTTGGCGAAGTCGAGCGCAAACGACTCGCGCGAGTCGCAGGCGATGCCTATCTGTCCGCGTATCTGCCGTTTGGCAGCACGCAGCTGCGCGTCGCTCAGTGGACGCTGCATCACCTTGTCCAGCTCGCGGCGTATGAGTCGTAGGCAGCGCTTCACGTTCTTCGGGTCGCAACCGAAGTAGACCGCCCACAGACCCGTGTCGCTATAGCTCTGCGCCATGCTCTCAACGGTGTAGACGAGGGCGTTGCGCTCGCGCAGCGACACGTTCAGGCGTGCTGTCATGCCAGGTCCGCCGAGAATATTGTTGAGCAGATAGAGCGCAATGCGGCGTTCGTCGTGAACGTCGTAGGCGCGAGTGCCAAGCATCACATGAGCCAGGTGTGTGTCCATGTGGTGCTCTATGTGCTGCGCCACGTAGGGCGGAAGAAGAGCAGCGGCGGTATCCTTGCCACCGCCACAACAAGAGTTATCGGATATGGCAGACTGCTGCGGCGGCAAGGATACCGCCGCTACGGACTCGGCTGCGGCATCCGCAGCATTAGCCCGCTCAAGCAGTCGCACGAGCTTCTGAAAGTCGACGTCGCCGTAAGCGAAGAACACACTGTTCTCGGGTCGGTAGTAGCGTCGCGTGAAGCGCAGCGCGTCAGCCGTAGTATAACGACGCAGCTTCTCTGCCGTGCCAAGTATGTTATGTCCGAGCGGATGTCCGCCGAAAACGGCGTTCTCGAAGAGGTCGTACACGAGTTCGGCGGGCGAGTCGTTGTAGCTCTCTATCTCGTCTACGATCACCTCTACCTCCTTGTCTATCTCCGCCTGCGGATAGGTGCTGTGAAAGACGATGTCGGTGAGCAGATCGACGGCGCGGTCGATGTTCTCCTTCAGTACGGCGGCGTGATACACCGTCTCCTCCTTGTTGGTGAAGGCGTTGAGGTCGCCACCCACGCTCTCCAGGTGGCCCAGTATCTGCATCGAGCTGCGGCGCTCCGTGCCCTTGAAAGTGATATGCTCGCAGAAGTGCGCCATGCCCTCCTCGCGTCCGAGTTCTTCGTCGCGTGTGCCGGCACCCACAGCGTAGCCGCAATACACCACGGGCTGGGCGGACGGAAGGTGGATTATGCGCAATCCGTTAGCAAGAGTATGTGTATTATAGTTCATATTCATTGATTTTAACATACAAAATTACAATTTTTGGTAAATTCCGCCAAATTTGTAGTAACTTTGTTGTCAGAACTTTAAACCGCAGAAAACAAACAACAAAATAATTATGAAACATCTGCTATTAACACTGGCTGTGGCAGGCTTGGCTCCGTGCCTCGTCAACGCAGCCGAACCGACAGAAAGAGTAGCCGAACCGACATTTACGGAATGGCACGACCTCTCGGTTAACAACGTCAACAGATTCGCTACACGCACATCGTTCTTCGCTTACGAGAACCGCGAGGCTGCTCTGAAGGGCAACCGCGACAAATCGAGCAACTTCCTCTCTATCGAGGGCGACTGGCGATTCCAGTGGGTGGAGAACGCCGACCAGCGTCCTACCGACTTCTTCCGCACCGACTATAACGACGCTGCGTGGAAAAACATGCGCGTGCCGGGCATCTGGGAGCTGAACGGCTTCGGCGACCCCGAATACGTGAACATAGGATTCGCATGGCGTGGACACTTCAAGAACAATCCTCCGATGGTACCTACTAAGGACAACCACGTAGGTTCGTACCGCCGCACAATACGCATCCCCGACTCATGGAACGGACGCCAGGTGATAGCTCACTTCGGATCGGTTACGTCGAACATGTACCTCTGGGTGAACGGCCACTTCGTTGGCTACGGCGAGGACTCGAAGTCGGCAATGGAGTTCGACATCACTCCTTTCCTTAAGAAGGGCGACAACCTCATCGCTTTCCAGACTTTCCGCTGGTGCGACGGCTCTTACAGCGAGGACCAGGACTTCTGGCGCCTCTCGGGTGTGGCTCGCGACTGCTTCCTCTACTCGCGCTCGCAGACCGCTCACATCGACGACGTGCGCGTTACGCCAGACCTCGACGCCGAATACAAGAACGGATCGCTCGCCGTTGCGCTCAAGGCTAAGGGCAACGCCAAATTCATCATCGACCTCATCGCTCCGAACGGCGACGTTGTGAGCCGCAAGATAATCAACTCTTCGAAGGTGAAGAAGCAGAAGGGACACGACGTGGCTTTGGTGAACGCTACCGTGAAGTTCGACGTGGAGAACCCGCTGAAGTGGACCGCCGAGACTCCTAATCTGTACAAGGTGGTTGTCACCGTGCAGCAGCAGAACAAGGACGTAGAGTCGGTTCCGGTGCGCACCGGTTTCCGCAAGGTGGAGATAAAGAACAAGCAGCTGCTCGTGAACGGACAGCCGATTCTCATCAAGGGCGCTAACCGCCACGAGATAGACCCCGACGGCGGATATGTCATCTCACGCGAACGCATGGTTGAGGACGTGAAGCTGATGAAGCAGTTCAACGTGAACGCCGTGCGCACATGCCACTACCCTGACGACCCGTATTTCTACGAGCTTTGCGACGAATATGGTATATATGTATGCGCTGAGGCCAACCAGGAGAGTCACGGCTTCTTCTACGATAGCGACGCTATCACAACAACCGACCTCTTCGCCAAGCAGATAATGGAGCGCAACATGCACAACGTGCACAACCAGTTCAACCATCCGTCGGTGATCTACTGGTCGATGGGCAACGAGACTGCCGACTCGAAGAACTTCGCTGCCGTGAAGAAATGGATCAACGAGTTCGACCCGTCGCGTCCGGTTCACTACGAGCGCGCTATCCTCGGACCTAACACCGATTTCTACGCCGAGATGTACATCACGCCTGAGGCTGCAGAGCGCTACGCTAAGGACCCTGCAAGCACCAAACCGATGATTCATTGCGAGTATGCTCACGCTATGGGCAACTCTTGCGGCGTAATGCAGGACTACTGGGACCTCATCCGCAAATATCCTATCTATCAGGGCGGCTTCATCTGGGACTTCGTAGACCAGGGTCTGCGCGGCAAGGACGCTAAGGGCAACATGATATACAACTACGGCGGCGACTTCAACTCTTACGACCCGTCTGACAACAATTTCAACTGCAACGGATTCATCTCGCCCGACCGCAAGCCGAATCCTGAGGCTTACGAGGTGGGCTATTGGTATCAGAACATCTGGGTGAAGCCGGCCGACCTTGCTCAGAAGAAGTTCAACGTGTTCAACGAAAACTTCTTCCGTCCGCTCGACAACGTGTCGCTCTCTTGGGCTATCGTGGCTGACGGCATCGAGCGTCAGAACGGCACAATCGCCGACCTCGCCGAGATAAAGGCGCAGAGCTCTGCCGACTTCGTGCTGCCGTACAATATCGACAAACTCAAGGAGGCAAAGGACGTGATGCTGAACGTAGAGTTCCGTCTGAAGAACGACGAGGGCTTGCAGAAGGCTGGCGACATCGTGGCTTATCAGCAGTTCGCATTGCGCGAAGCTAAGGGCACAGACCTCGCTCTGACGGAGAACGAGCAGAAGGCGCTGAAGGCTGTGAAGCTCACCGACAAGAAGAAGGAACCGCTGCTCACGCTGCAGGCACAGAACTTCACGCTCGCTTTCGACCGCGCTACAGGTTTCATCACACGCTACGAGGTGGGCGGCAATTCGCTCCTCGGCGAGGGCGGTTCGCTCAAGCCTAACTTCTGGCGTGCCGTAACCGACAACGACATGGGAGCACAGTCGCAGAAAAACTTCGCTGCTTGGCGCACTCCGAAGATGAAACTTCGCTCGCTCACAGTTGATAAAAAACTGAAGACTGCAGTAGCTGTGTACAACATGCCTGCTGTGAAGTCTACACTCACACTCACATACCAGGTAGAGGCTAACGGCACACTCGTAGTCACTCAGGATCTGAAGACCACTCCGGGCGCAAAGGTGTCGGAGATGCTCCGCTTCGGTATGGTGATGAACCTGCCTTACGACATGGACCAGGTGCAGTGGAACGGACGCGGACCGATAGAGAACTACTCCGACCGCAAGATTTCGCAGAACGTAGGTATCTATCACGCTACTGCCGACGACCTCTTCTACCCGTACATACGTCCGCAGGAGACCGGAACGATGAGCGACCTGCGCTGGTGGAACCAGACCAACAAGAACGGCGTGGGCTTCCGCGTAGAGAGCGACAAGCTCTTCTCGGCTTCTGCCCTCCACTACGACCTGCTCACTCTCGATGAGGGCAAAGAGAAGAAACAGCGCCACTCACAGTCGGTAGAGAAGTCGAAGTATACCAACCTCTTCATCGACCTCGTACAGTCGGGTGTCGGCGGTGTTGACAGCTGGGGTGGCGACGGACGCGCTCGCAAGGGTCACCGCGTAGAGTATAAGGACTATACTTTCAGCTTCCGAATCGCGCCGAAAACGCTGTATTAAGATATAGATAACAACGAATTAACCCGATTAAACGGATTCTTTCAAGCCAAGAGAAGACTCTGTTTAATCGGGTTAATTATTAAAAAACAAATCACTATGAATCTGAAACAAGCTACTATACTCGCGGCTGCCGCAACATTGGGCTGCGCTTCTGCACACGCCGAACAGCAGAAGCGCCCCAACATACTCGTGTTTCTCGTGGACGACATGGGATGGCAGGACACATCCGTGGCGTTCTGGGACCGCCGAACAAGATATAACGACATGTACGAGACACCGAACATGGAGCGACTGGCAAGCGAGGGAATGATGTTCACGCAAGCGTATGCCTGCCCTATCAGTTCGCCTACGCGATGCAGTCTGATGACGGGCATGAACATGGCGCGCCACCGTGTGACGAACTGGACGCTGGAGCGCGACAAGACCACCGACCATGAGAGCGACGTGGTGACGCTGCCCGACTGGAACTACAACGGCATAGCGCAGGTGGACGCCCTGAACAACACCACCGTGGCGAAGTCGTTCGTGCAGATACTGAAAGACAGCGGCTATCACACCATACATTGCGGCAAGGCGCATTGGGGAGCGAAGGACACGCCGGGCGAAAACCCGTGCCACTTCGGTTTCGACGTGAACATAACGGGCACGGCGGCGGGCGGAGTGGCTACGTATCTGAGCGAACGCAACTACGGACACGACCGCGACGGCAAGCCCAACTCGCGTATGTCGACTCCCGGACTGGAGAAGTATTGGGGAACGGGCACCTTCCTCACCGAAGCACTGACGCAGGAGGCGATAGGCGCACTCGAAAAGGCGAAGAAGTACGAACAGCCTTTCTATCTCTATATGTCGCACTACGCCGTGCACATTCCTATCGACAAGGACATGCGCTTCTTCCCGAAGTACGTGCGCAAGGGTCTTTCGGACAAGGACGCTGCTTACGCCTCACTGGTGGAGGGCATGGACAAGAGTCTGGGCGACATAATGAACTGGCTGCAGCGCAACGGCGAAGCGGAGAACACCATCATCATCTTCCTCGGCGACAACGGCGGACTGGCGTGCAGCCCTGAGTTCCGCGAGGGCAAACCATTCACGCAGAACGCGCCGCTGCTCAGCGGAAAGGGATCGCTCTACGAGGGCGGCATACGTGTGCCGTTCATCGTGAAGTGGAGCGACACCGTAAAGCCTGGCACACGCAACGCAAGCAGCATAATAATAGAGGACCTCTACCCCACTATACTCGATATGGCGGGCGTGAAGCAGTATAAAGTGCCGCAGACAATCGACGGCGTCAGCATCGTGCCCACGCTGAAGGGCAAAGCGGACAGCCGCATAGCCGACAGAAGCCTTATCTGGAACTTCCCTAACGTGTGGGATGGCTACGGACCGGGCATCAATCTGAACTGCGCCATACGTCGCGGTGACTGGAAACTGATATACTATTACGCCACCGGTCACAAGGAACTGTTCAACATTGCGCAGGACATCAGCGAGAGCCGCAATCTTGCTGAGCAGTATCCGGCGAAGGTGAAGCAGCTTTCGGCAGAACTGGGCAAGAAGCTGCGCAGCATGAACGCACAACGCCCGTCGTTCAAGACAACGGGCGCTGCGTGTAAATGGCCAGATGAGTAAACAAAAGTAGCGGAGGCCAGAGACCTCCGCCACTAACAATATTACTCTTTTTATTTTTTATCTGTTTTCTCTTCCTTCTTCTCCGTTCCTTCGTCCTTCTTCTCCGGATGAAGTATATTCTTCACGGTTTCGCCGATGGGCAGCTGGTCGAGAACGCCAAGACTTGGCGCTACGGTTTTCACGAGCGAGTTGAGGAAGTTGCCTGTTGCTCCGTCGCCACCGTCGAACACCGTGACGTTGCCGAGCTGCATCTTCTCGAACGCCTTCACCTGCTCGCCTGCAATCTCCTTCCACTGGTCCACCATCTTGTACTGGATAGCGATGGCCGGGTTGAGTTCGGCGGCTTTCACCATTGCCTGGAAGCCGTCAGCCTCAGCCAGGAGCGACATCTTCTTACCCTCTGCCTCGGCTTCGAGACGCATGCGTATCGCCTTTGCCTCAGCCTCAGCCTGCGCCAGCGTAGCCTTTGCCTTCGCTTCAGCCTCGCGAATAACCTTCTCTGCCACGGCATCTGCCTGCAAGATAGCCTCCTGCTTAGCCACTTCCGCTGGCACAATCTTCTCTGCCTTCAGCGACGACTCTACCTTCAGAGCCTTCGCCTCCTCCACTTCCTTCTGCGCCTTCTCGCGTGCGGTCTGCACGGCAGCCTCCGAACGCGCAGCAGCTTCGCCAGCCTCCTTGTCGGCGTTTGCCTGAGTAACCGAGAGTTGGGCGTTTGAAAGCGCTATTTCTTTCTGCGCCTCGTTGCGACCTATGGCGGCTTTCTTTTTCGCCTCCGCCTGCTTAATCTCCATATCCGAGTTAAGCTCTGCGATGCGACTCTCCTTCGCCGTGTTCGCCTGCTCCACATTGATATTCATTTCGGCCTCAGCGCGAGCCACCTGCGACTCCTTGTCGGCGTTTGCGAGCGCCACCTGCGACACACGCTCCTTGTCGGTCTGCGCAACGGATATCTCCTGCTCCTTGCGTGTGGCGGCGATAGCCACCTCCTGGTCCTTGCGAGTCTCGGCAACGCGTGTCTCACGCTCCTTAATCTGGTTCGCAATCTTTATCGCACCGAGCTTCTCCTGCTCCTCAATGTTAGCCTGAGCCTCGTTCTGCGCCTTCGATTCTGCCTCCTTACCGAGGTTGACGATATAGTTGGCGGCGTCGCGGATGTCGCTGATGTTGATGTTCATCAGATACAGACCGAACTTGCGCAGCTCGGTGTCGATATTATCCTTCACCTTGGCGAGGAACTTGTCGCGGTCGGAGTTGAGTTCCTCGATGGTCATGTCGGCGATGACGAGACGCATCTGTCCGTAAACCACGTCGGTGATGAGGTTCTGCTTGTCGTCCATCGAGAGTCCGAGCATACGCTCAGCGGCGTTCTGCATCACTTCGGGGTCGGTGCTGATGGCAACGGTAATGGTCGTGGGTACGTCTACGCGGATGTTCTGCGCAGAGATGGCGCCCGTGAGCTTGCAGTCTATCTGCATCGGCTTCATCGAGAGGAAATCGTAGCCCTGGATGATAGGCCACACGAAGGCTGCTCCGCCGTGGTAGAGCTTCGCCGACTTCGATCCGCCGGTCTTACCGTAAACGACGAGCACCTCGTCTGACTTGCACTTGCGGTAGCGCGAAAGAACACCAATGATACCGAGCAGCACGATTACGACGAGCAAGCCGGCGAGAAGGAAAATGTTTGATTCCATAGCATTTTTAAGTTATTAGTTTTTAATTATTAATTATTAATTTTTAGGCGGAGAAGATGAGGAAATAAGCATTTGTCAACACATCAACATCTCACCACCTCAAAACCTCACCATCTCACTCAATATAATACTTATTGTCGCGGTACTCCTTTATCGTCACCACCTGGTCGGTCTTAAAGTCGGTGCGTCCCGACTCCGACACCACATCGAGCTCGCGCTCCGCGCCGTCGCGCTTCACGAACACCGTATAGCGTCCGTCGCCGACATTGATATACACCCTGCCCGCACGCCCAACGATATTCTGCGGACGCTCCGGCTTGCGCAGATTCTGCAGTCTGTACGCCAGCACGTACGAGTAGAACAGCACAAGCATGAACACCACGCCCACCAACACAGCCAAGGCATACATTTGCCACGTGTCGCCGTCAAACAGCACACGCGTCCAGCCGAAGCCGATAAGGAAGTGGACGAGTCCCTTGAACGAGAACAGACTGCCAAGGTCGAAATCGGCATTGGCATCGCCGTCCACGTCCATGTCCAAGTCGCCAAAGAACACGGAGATTACAAACTGAAGGAGGAAAATGCCGGTGGCTACCAGCGCGGTTAGCATAAAGATTTCGTGTGAGGTCATGTGGTTGTGGTTGTTAGGTTGATATGTTGAGGTGGTGAGATATGTTGAGGTGGTGAAGTTGTGAGGTTGTGAGGTTGAGGTGGTGAGATGTTGAGATTTGTTTGGATGATGTTGTGGAGTTGAGATGGTGTTATGATGTTATATGCAAATGTCAACACATCAACATATCAACACCACAACACACTTCTCACCACATCAACATATCAACACAACAACATCATTTCAACATCTCACCACCACAACATCATTTCAACATCTCACCACCACAACACACTTCTCAGCACCTTACTCCTCCTTCTTCGGGAGCAGCAAGTTGAGCAGTACAGCAAGGAGGAACACAACAGCGATGCAGTTCTCTGCGAACACCGTGCGCACAATCTCGGGGAATATCTTGAACATCTCGGTAGCCTGCGTGAATCCGAGGCCCACGCTGAGCGAGAGACTCACGATAACCATGTTTCGCTGCGAGAAACCAGTGCGTGCCATCATGCCGAAACCAGCATAAAGAATGCTGCCGAACATCATGATGGTGCAGCCGCCGAGCACAGCCTGCGGAATAGTAGTGAGCGCATGACCCACGACGGGGAACACACCGCCGATAATCATCACTAAAGCGCCGATGCCGATCGTGAAGCGGTTCACAACGCCCGACATAGCAGCCAAGCCTACGTTCTGACTGAACGACGTGATTGGCGTACAACCGAACAAGCCCGACACACTACTTACGAAGCCGTCGCAACTGATGGCTGCGCCCATCTCCTTTGTCTCAGGGTCGCGGTTCAGCGCACCGTTGCACAGCGCCGACGTATCGCCGATAGTCTCCGTAGCCGACACAAGATAAACAGCCACAACCGAGAGTATCGCACCGATGTTGAACTCCGGCGTGAACGGCATAAGACGCGGCATTGACACTACAGCCAAGCCCGATAGACCGCTGAAGTCGACCATTCCCATAAAACAAGCAAGGATGTAGCCCACGATAAGGCCCACAAGAACAGAAAGCGAACGAAGGAATCCCTTTGCGAAAACCTGGCAAAGAAGACAAGCGAGCAGCGTAACAGAACCCACAATCCAGTTGTTCAAGCTGCCAAAATCGGGCGAACCCATGCCGCCTGCAAACGAATTGGCTCCAATAGGCAGGAGCGAGAAACCGATAGCCGTAACTACCGTAGCCGACACGACGTGCGGAATGAGCTTTATCCAATACTTCACAAACAAGCCGAGCACGCCCTCAACAAGTCCGCCCACGATAACCGCACCGATAAGCGTGCCCATGCCGTATGCACCGGCGATGCTGATGGCAAGCGAGAGGAACGTGAACGAGATGCCCATGACGATAGGCAGACGCGAACCGATGCGCCACACGGGGAACAGCTGCACAAGCGTACCAATGCCGGCTATCACCATACAGTTCTGTATAAGTGCCGCACTGACCGCGCTGTCAAGTCCGACAACGCTTGCCAGAATCATGATTGGGGTGATGTTACTGACAAACATCGCCAGCACGTGCTGCAAACCGAACGGGAGAGCCTTTCCCAACGGCACTCTACCGTCAAGCTGATAGAGATTCTCAATTGATTTTTTCATTGTGTGTATATAAACGTTTATTATAGATCAAAAAAATCGCAGAAACTTGTTTTTGATGTGCAAATATAGCGATTTATATTCAAAAACATACACACAACGCTCACTATTATTACTACTTTTACTGATTCTCTCGGTTAATCAGATTCACAACGACCTTCACCATTACATCCTTCTCCTCGGTTCTACTCTCGGCAATCATCAGCGTGAGCGCCACAAGTGTGTTGTCGGCAATGCGCTTGTGTCCGTCCTCGGCGTAAAGCACGCGACATAAGGCGCACAACATCCTTCAGCTCGTTGTAGCGGTCGAGCTTTATCTGCTGATTGATGGCATAGCCCTTGATGAGATATTGCTTGAGGACGGAGTTAGCCCATTTTCGAAAAGCAACACCCTGCTTACTTTTAACACGATAGCCTACAGATGTTATCATCTCAAGACTAAAATACTCTACCATTTGATCTTGAGTCTTTCCTTCTACTCTACCATAATTCTTGGGTGTCGCAAATTTTGCGACTACCGGTTCGCCCTCCAATTCTTCATGAAGAGCATTGTTTATATGTTTAGACACAGTCTTGTAATCACGACCAAACAGCTCTGCCATTTGTTGTCTATTCAGCCACACTGTCTCATTCTCCAACTTCACATTAAGTTGCACGCTACCGTCTTGCGAGCGGTATATTTCTATTGAATTGTTCATCTTTGTTCTCTTTTTATCGGGTTTAGATCAATCATCAAAAGCCACTAATGATTTCCTATATCTATCCTTGTAAAGGTTGTTCCATCTTGAAAAGTATACTGAACAAGTCCATACTTCTTACTCCAAGCATAGCTCACAAGTGAATTGGTGGTGTTTTTATCAGTCGTTCGGAACAACATAATATCATTGATTCTGACTCCATTTATTTTGAGGCACAATGTTTTCAATTGCACTTCATTCAGCCAGCTACTATCTAAGAGTACAGAAGAGAAACATATTGATTTATCATTGAACAGTTTCCATATTTCCAGTATGCCCCCATCTCTACGATTCATAAATCCATATCGTACATGACCATGAGCTGTGTATTCTTTATTACTTGTATTGTAGTGTCCCCAATTAATGGGATTTAAGCTATTACGAATACAAACCTCTAATACTGTGAGAGTGTCTGTATCCGCATATTGTGATTTAAAATACATCCTTTCACCTTCATGCCTATTTGCTATCCATTCCAGTTCGTCGTCACTCATATGCGTAATTCGATGATAAACGCATGTGTTGACAAAACATATAATGAAGAGGATGCAGAGTGAGCATTTCAACATCTTTTTCATGTCCGTTTATTTTACTTACTTTGATATTGTGTCAGATAATTTATCTGCATTTATTGGGAATGCAATGACATTATGTGGATATGAAATTCGTTTTATGCTATATGGTGCTTCTAATCCGGGGCAGTATTCGTTTATTTCCAGATCACTGAAAACCCTAATGTCATCGATGGCGTTTTTACAATTCCAACAGTCGGGCGTTAATGCCTTCTCACTATAAAATACAATCGTGAAAGTTTTGCCTGGTTCCAAGTATTTGACAAAGCAATATTTCGGCGCAGAATGATGCCACCATTCCCCTATCATATTGGGGTCGGCACCGATGTCAAAAATAGAGAAGTCTCCTCTGCGCTTCATCAGGTATCGTCTGATAGCTTTCTTGCGGTCATGACCATAGTCATTGCTGTCAAGCCAAATCCACAAAGCTTCACTGTCAGTATTGTCAATTGTAACTATAAATTGAACTATTTCGCAGCTGTCATTTACCACAACCACAGTATCAATCTTTTGGTTGAACGCCAAGGCTGACTGTGAGGCTGTCAGTACAAATAGTAACAGTATTTTTATTGTTCTCATGCTTATTTGAATAATACTAAATATACATGTTATGAAGTTTCTAATAAATGTCATTTGGGTTTCTTTTGATTTATCTTACCTTGCTTTGTATAATTATTTTACACCCTTTTGTTCCCACAAAAATATCAACTAAAAGGAGAATACCCGATACCAACATTAAATCTTTTTGAATAAACAATTGGTAAATATGTACATAGACTGCAAACAGTACAATTACCAAGAAGGAAAGATTAATTGTTTTACTATTAAGAAATTTACATCTGAAATTGTATGTTAGAATAAAAATGAGTCCGATTATAAAAGAACAAGAACATCCAATAAGCACGAAATCATTATATAGAGAATCCTCAATCGTCTCTGGTTTCTTCATATTGAGCATATTAAAAACAGAGGCAAAAAACTGACAGATAGTAGCAATGCTTACTAATATGTTTATGATATGTCTCATTTTGATAAAAATTAATTTATTACTTTCATATTTCCTAATACATTCTGCGTTCCGCCCAGTCGCCACGGTCGAGGTTGCGGTAGCCAATAGCTTCGCTGATGTGCTGCACCTCCACACGTTCTGAGCCGTCAAGGTCGGCGATGGTACGCGCCACCTTCAGTATGCGGTCTATATGTCGCGTGCCTTGATGACGCGCTCACGGATGGCGGCACTCGGCTCGCCGGGCTGCGCTTTCGAGATGTCCTTGAACAGCACTGGCGTTATCTCACACTGGATGTCTATTCGGTCTAAGAAAAGAGGGGCCGCTGATTGTCCCACTTTTTGGCTCG
>ERZ1673734.81-NODE-81-length-94977-cov-46.562778_pt1 | contig 94977 bp, 78 predicted proteins | sample MGYA00580199_ERZ1673734 | MGnify/ENA primary metagenome ERZ1673734 (study PRJEB41218, sample SAMN15661742) | gut metagenome | host: Homo sapiens | place: Canada: London | collected 2015-08-20/2019-03-30 | study: EMG produced TPA metagenomics assembly of PRJNA649273...
GTTTTTGGGTTAGCATCTGCACAGCCCTCCACAGGGTTTGTCGGGTGCGCCGATATTGGTGAAATCTGCGATAGAACTATTTTTGGGGAAATCCGAGGGTGTACGAAAGTAATTTTGCCATGCGAGATAGAATGTTTTCATTCTTTTCAACTGCGTTTTAGAAAAACCTTTTAAACCAGGCATCTCTTGTTGCAGTAGTGAAGAAATAGTTTCAAGAATTTTATCACCCCAACTGGATCTTTTCTGACTTTGGCAGATGTACCGTCCTATGCCGTAATACAAAGCTAATGCATTTTTGTTTGCACTAAGCATCATTGTCTTTCGCGTTAGCTGAATGGCAGATTTGATAGCAGCTGCAGCTTTCACGACATCAGTTTGGATTATATTTTGTTCCATTATATTTCTTCATTATCAACTATTAATATATCCGAAAGTTCTACATTGAGAAGTTTTGATATTTTTATCAAACACTCAACGTCTGGCTGGCTTGAATTAGTGCACCATTTTGAGATGGTTGTTTTATCTTTTCCAAGTTGCTCAGCCAGCCATAAACCTGTTTTCTTTTTCTCAACAAGCAATAGTTTTAGGCGATTCAACTCTTTATGTGTCATAATATTTAATTTATACCGCAAAATTACTAATTATTATCAACAAACTTGCAAAACAGCCTTAATTTTATGCTATGTTCTCAACAAGTTGAAAACTATTCAATAGTTTTATGTCTTTTCCGAGGATTGACCTACAATATATCTTTGCTTCAAAAACAGCATATTATGCCCGATACACTTACATTTACATCCGTCCATAACATCCCCGGCACCCACGCCTCCGCAGCTTTCACCTCCAAGACAAGTGAAGTCTTCAAGGAGGAGCACAACATCGCACCAATCATCATCAACGACAAGATGAAGTACATCCCGTGGGGAGGTGACAATCAGATGCCGTACAATATCATTGACCTCATTGAGTCTGACGAGACAATGTACAAGCATAAGTGGATGACTTTATGCAGGACAACGACCTCGCAAGTTACTGTAAAGTTGCACACCTTGGTGCCACAGCTGAAGGTATCGTGAAGCAGACGACTTTGTATGATAATTTGACCAAAAAGTTTGCCTAAGATTTCAGATGAAATAGAAAGCGAAAAGACAATTTGGGGAGAAACGAACGATCGCAACCAACAGACGCGATCAACATTAGGCATCTTTCGAGATGCAAAAGGGCATCTATCGAGGCTCGAAAAGCCATCTTTCGAGACTCGAAAGGCAAGCTATCGCAAGTCGATTAGGCATGTTTCGCAATAGGAAATACGGAAATTGGGAATATGAAGGGCAAAGCATGATGTGCAGAATGCAGCTTCACCGATACAAGCATCTCATTATCAAAGAATTACAAGATTACGCCAAGAATCGCATATTTGGAACCAACAATGCGCTAACCCGAAAAGAAGTGTGTAGTTTTAACTATAGTTTGTTGCCGATTTTCAACGCAAACAGCTTCCTGCTACGCACTCGTAAAGCCCGTCCAAAGAAAACAAAAAGCAAACAATAATGTGCGAATTATTCTCAACGATAGGCCCGTAACACCCAGCGCAGAAAGACAATCAGAGGGCAAAAAAGCGCTAAACGCAAAAGGTGCGCGAAGCATTGCTCCGCGCACCTCTTGTATGTTGAGTCAATTGTGATTTACTTCACCTTGTCAACGATGGCCTTGAAAGCCTCAGGGTTGTTGACGGCGAGGTCAGCGAGGACCTTACGGTTGATCTCGATACCGGCCTTGTGAAGAGCACCCATGAGCTGGCTGTAGCTCATATCCTGCAAACGAGCGGCAGCGTTGATACGCTGGATCCACAGGGCGCGGAAGTTGCGCTTCTTATTGCGGCGGTCACGGTAAGCGTAGGTCAAACCCTTCTCCCATGTATTCTTGGCAACCGTCCAAACATTCTTACGGGCACCGAAGTAACCCTTCGTGAGCTTCAGGATACGTGTTCTCTTTGCTTTAGAAGCTACGTGATTTACTGATCTTGGCATAATTTTTCTTCTTTAAACGTTCGACTAAAAAGTGAAATGAATGATTAACGCAGATTGAGCAGATCACGCACCTGCTTCATGTTGTCGCGCACGACCACTGTCGAGTGCACAAGGTTTCTCTTCTGCTTCTTTGTCTTCTTAGTCAGAATGTGACTGTGGTAAGCGTGATTACGCTTGATCTTACCGGTAGCTGTGAAAGAAAATCTCTTCTTTGCGCCGGAATTAGTCTTTACTTTTGGCATTTTTTGTTGTTGTTAAAATGATTATAATAAAAGGTGGCAACGCATATACCTGGCGGTACCACTCAGTTTTTTACTCTTGTTCGCCGCTGTTCTCAACCAACTTCTTCAAGGCGTCGCCACCTTTGGCGTTGGCGAGCAGTCCGTTTTTCTCAGCCTGCTCAGCAGCCTTTTGAGCGTTTTCCTCTTTGGCAGCAGCCTCTGCGGCCAGACGATCGCGCTTCTGCTGGCTCTGCTTAGCCACACCTGCCTTCTTAGGAGCCAAGAAGAGGAACATCTTCTTACCCTCCAAACGGGGCAACTGCTCAACCTTGGCATACTCTTCCAGGTCATTGGCAAAGCGAAGCAAAAGCACCTCACCCTGCTCCTTGAAAAGGATGGAGCGTCCGCGGAAGAACACATAGGCGCGCACCTTGTTGCCCTCCTCCAAGAACTCCTGGGCGTGCTTCAACTTGAACTGGTAGTCGTGAGCGTCGGTCTGGGGTCCGAAACGAATCTCCTTGACCTCAACCTTGACCTGCTTCTGCTTCATTTCCTTCTGACGCTTCTTCTGCTGATAGAGAAACTTGCTATAGTCGATGATACGACAAACAGGAGGTTGCGCATTGGGAGAGATCTCCACCAGGTCAACACCCTGCTGGCGAGCCATATCCAAAGCTTGACGAGTAGGCATCACTTCTGAGCCATTGTCGCTAACCACACGAACTTCCCGCACATGGATCTGACCATTGACGCGGTACTGATTCTTCATCTTGTTGTTGTCTTTCATTCAACTATTTTAAGTTCTGTATCGAAGTGGGCGTACTTTCCCCAATTCAGCGTGCAAAATTACGAAAAACTATCGATACTTCCAAAGAATTCCTCAACAATTTTTCAAACCTCAATCGGTCATTTGATTTTGTCAGGGACTAAGCACACACCAATATTGTTCCTGCTCCGGTCTAATGAGCGATTGGGAGTAAAGCAATAAGGTGGAAGTCACGCATTTACATGCGTTTCTTCCACCTTGTCTATTACATGAACCTATGGTGCCACTCCACCCTACCGTCCCGCCGCCCACATGGCAACGATACGTTGCGTGCAAGCCAAACAAAGGGCTCCGGATTGGTTGGGGGCTATGCACCCACGGTATTAAATGTTCTTCAGTTGCTCGGCCACTTCGTCCTTGATGCGCTGTGCAAAGTCTTCCATCTTCATGGTAGCCTGCTCGCCACCGCCCTGAACGCGCATAGACACGAGTCCGTCGGCAGCCTCCTTCTCGCCCACGACGAGCATGTAAGGCACACGCTTCAGCTCATTGTCGCGAATCTTACGTCCAATCTTCTCGTTGCGGTCGTCGATGTAAGCGCGCACATCCTGATCGTCGAAATAAGCCTTCACCTTCTGAGCGTAGTCGTTGTATTTCTCCGAGATAGGCAGGATGGCCACCTGGTCGGGCGTGAGCCACAAGGGGAAATGACCAGCGGTGTGCTCAATGAGTACAGCCGTGAAGCGCTCGAGCGAACCGAACGGTGCGCGGTGAATCATAACCGGAGTCTTCTTGGAGTTGTCCTCTGCGGTATACTCCAAGTGGAAACGCTGCGGCAGGTTGTAGTCCACCTGGATGGTACCCAACTGCCAACGGCGGCCAATGGCGTCCTTCACCATGAAGTCGAGCTTAGGACCATAGAAAGCGGCCTCACCTTCCACTTCGCGAGCCTGGAGACCTTTCTCCTTACAAGCCTCACGAATGGCGTTCTGGCTCTCTTCCCAAATTTCGTCAGAACCGATGTATTTCTCTGTGTCCTTAGGATCACGCAATGAGATTTGAGCCTCATAGTTGTCGAAACCGAAGGTAGCGAAGACCTTCTGGATGATATCGATAACCGACTCGAACTCGGCCTTCACCTGGTCGCTGCGCACGAAGATGTGCGCGTCGTCCTGTGTGAACGTACGCACGCGGGTCAGTCCGTGCAGCTCACCGCTCTTCTCATAACGGAACACCGTACCAAACTCAGCGATGCGCAAGGGCAGATCCTTGTAAGAACGGGGCTTGCGAGAATACACCTCACAGTGGTGAGGGCAGTTCATCGGCTTCAACATGTAGATCTCGTCCTCCTCGGGAGTCTCAATGGGCTGGAAGGCATCCTTACCATAGTGGGCCCAGTGGCCACTGGTGATATAAAGATTCTTAGAGCCGATACCTGGGGTGATGACCTCCTGATAGTTGTAAGGCTTCAGCACGCGGCGCAGCAAATCCTGCAAGCGGAGGCGCAGCTCGGTGCCCTTGGGAAGCCAAATGGGAAGACCCTTACCCACGCGGTCGGAGAACATGAAGAGCTCCATCTCCTTACCAATCTTACGATGGTCGCGCTTCTTGGCCTCCTCAAGCATCTGCAGATACTCGTCGAGCATCTTCTTCTTCGGGAAGGAGATACCATAGATACGGGTCATCTGCTCGCGCTTAGCGTCGCCACGCCAGAAAGCACCGGCTACGCTGGTAATCTTAATGGCCTTGATATTGCCTGTCGACAACAAGTGCGGACCACGGCAAAGGTCTGTGAAAGCGCCTTGGGTATATGTGGTAATGGTTCCGTCCTCCAAGTCGAGCGAGATATGCTCCACCTTGTACTGCTGACCGGCGGCCTCAAACTCCTTGATGGCATCGGCCTTCGCCACTTCGCGGCGAACGACGGGCTCGTTCTTCTTGGCCAACTCTTTCATCTTGGCCTCAATCTTCGGGAAGTCGTTCTCGGAGATAACCTGTCCCTCGGCGGGCATCACATCGTAGAAGAAACCATTCTCCACGGCCGGTCCGAATCCGAACTGTATGCCTGGATAAAGTTCCTGCAAAGCCTCGGCCAACAAGTGGGCGGAGGTGTGCCAGAATGTGTGTTTGCCCTCTTCGTCATCAAACTTAAACAGTTGGATGGCGCTGTCCTCATTGATGGGACGGTTCAACTCGGTTGTCTCACCATTGATCCCACAACATACAACGTCACGGGCGAGAGCCGGTGAGATGCTCTCAGCGATTTGAAGTCCGGTTACGCCCTGCTCGTACTCACGCACAGAACCATCCGGGAATGTGATTTTAACCATGATACAAATTAGTTTTATTTAAATCACCGCAAAAGTAATACATATTTTTTGAATGCAATAACAAAAAGCGGTTTATTTTCAACAGATTGGAAGAACTTTGCCATAAAAGAACAATGGGGCACCCAAAACGCCGCAAACCCAACGACGGGAAAGGCTAACGGCTTGGATGCGCCCTCAACATAGCCATACATTGTGCTCGCAATAGCCTCGCTACATCATCACAAGCGGAGCCTTCTCATTGTTGTTCCACGCTTGTCCCTACGCGCTCCCCGCATTGAACGACGCAACCGCTCATGGCCATTCTCACACAGAAAGAGAATGGCTATCATAATAGATAAGGATGGCTGACAGAACCAACAGGGATGGCCGAATAGGCAAAGGGGAATGGCGCCTGGAATGGGATGGCGCTATTTCTTGCGCGAAAGTTGCTTGCTAATGGCGTAAGCGTTGTAAAGGCCCAACTCACCAGCTTTGCTGAAGTCGTGCAATCCATCAGTTGTTTTTCCAGAATAGCAACGCGCCAAGCCACGGTTGAGATAAGCCTCGGCGAAGTTAGGGTCGATCTCGATGGCGCGCGAATAGTCGTCGATGGCACGCGAATAGTTCTTGGCGGCGGCGTAGAGGTTGCCTCTATTATAGAAAAGGTAGGCGTTCTTCGGTGCCACCTTAATGGCTTCGGCGATATCGCCCTCCACTTGTGCCGACTTCATGCTGACATTCTGTCCACGCGAAGCATCGTAACTATTGAGCATGGCCTGACAAACGGCACGCTCCCAACGGCCGATGGCCGACAGGGTGTCGATCGAGAGGTAATCGTCGAGATCGGCAATGGCGTCGGCATAGTTCTGCGCCTCGGCATAGGCCACGGCACGCTGCAAGAGCAGGGCGGCGCGCGCCATGCGGTCGGTTTCCTCATTGATGCCCTCAGTCAGGGCGTCGATGAGTTGGAATATCTGGCGCGACTGGGTGTCGGTGAGTTTCTCTCGGTTCTGGTTGCAGGTCACATAAAGCTTGCGCAAGGGGGCCTGCGTGTTGTTGAACCGATCCACTGCGGCATCGTAAGCCTGGTAATCACGCACGCCATTGGCATAGGTGAAATACGACAACTGGAACATGGGCAAGAAGGCAACCTCCACGTCGCGGTTCTGCACAGCACCACGGTAGTCGCTGTTGTACTCGTGTTCCACACGCGGTTTGTCCTCCACGACGATGTCGTTATACTTGCTCAAGTCGAGTTCCGAGCGCTTACGCACCGCCTTCAACTTCGAACGGCTCCAGCGCTGCTGCACACCCACGTGCTTGTCCATCTGCGCCTTGAAGACACGAAACTCGTCGAGCTCGGCCTTTGCCGTCATGCCCAACTTACGATAGGCTCGGGCACGCTGCGTCAGACCAGCCCAGAAATTGGGGAACTGCTCGATGATGGCGGTATAGTCGCGGATGGCGGCACGTAGGTTGCCCACCTTGTCGTTGAGCAAAGCGCGGTTATAGATGGCCAAGAAATTCTGCGGCTCCATCTTAACAACAAAATCGAAATCCTCTATGGCACGGTTATCGTCGCCCAGTTGCACACGCAACAAACCTCGGTTATAATGGGCCAGGAAGTTGTTAGGGTCAAGGTCGATGGCCAAGTCGTAATCGGCCATGGCTCCCCTGAGGTTGTTCACCTTGAGGCGCGCCAAAGCACGGTTCACATAGTTGCTCGCCACCTTGGGTCGCAAATGTATGACTTGGCTGAGACATGAGTCGGCCACCAACCACTGCTGTCGGTTCAATGCGATGAACGAACGTGTGGCCCAAGCATCGGCATTGTAAGGCTCTTGCTGCAAACTGCGGCTTAGCCATAGGTCGGCTGTGGTGGTATCCTTGCGCTCCAAATAGATCTCAGCCTTCAACGAATAGGCCGTGGCCGTCTTCGACCAACGCGAGATGATGGTGTCGGCGTCGAGAAGCGCCTGATCGTAATCTTTGGCGTTCAAACGGCAAATGGCACGGTTGAGCCAAAAACTCGACACATTGGGATTGAGCTTGATGGCACGGTCATAGTCAGAGATGGCATCCGTGTATTTCTCCTGACGTATGCGCGATATGGCGCGCAGGTCGAAGATCTGCTCAATATAGGGATTGAGGGAGATGGCTTTGGAGGCGTCTTGCTCGGCGCCCACAAAGTCCTCCAAATAAAACTTGGCCGTGGCACGGTCGTACCAAGGCAACCAAAGGTATGGCTTAAGCGCCAACACCTTATTAAAATACTGTATGGAGAGCACGTAGTCCTCATAGTGCAACGCCACCTCACCACTGGTAATCAGGCGATCCACATTATATTGTGCCTTGGCCTTGCCGCAAAAAAGCAAAGCCAAGAGCATGGGGACGAGCACGCGCTTCATGACAGTCGAATTCTGATGTTAGGCCAAACGACCATTAGCGGCGAGGCGCCTTCACACGATAAGGGCAACGGAACTTGCCTTGCGCGATGCCACGCAACTTGCTGTTAATCATCTGCTTGCGGAAGGCAGACACCCGATCGACGTACATAACGCCCTCCAGGTGGTCGAACTCGTGTTGCATAACACGTGCCAGATAGCCCTCCACCCACTCGTCGTGCGGATTGAGGTCCTCGTCGAGGTAGGTCACATGGATGCGCGTGGGGCGCGTTACGCTCTCGTGGAGACCAGGGATGGAGAGGCAGCCCTCGTCCAACGTCTCCTTCTTCGACTTATCATCGTACTCCACGATGTGTGCATTGATGTAGGCGTGGCGGAAGCCAGCATACTCCGGAAAGTCGTCCTTCAGCACGTCGAGGTCGATAACGACCACACGCAAGGCCTTGCCCACCTGTGGTGCGGCCAAACCCACGCCTTCCGCTGCGTCGAGGGTTTCGTACATGTCGGCGATGAACGTCTTCAAGGTGGGGTCGTCCACGGCCACTTCTTGGGCAACCTTTCTCAGAACAGGCTGACCATATGTATAAATAGGTAATATCATCTCTTCTTGGAGTTCATGTAATCCTGAAGTATAATCGTTGCCGATATTTCATCGACAAGACCTTTGTTCTCGCGTCTCTCCTTCTTTCTCACGCCACCGTCGATCATGGCTCGATGGGCAAGCACGGAGGTGAAACGCTCATCATAATACTCGATGGGGATGGAAGGTCGCGCTTTTCGCCAACGGTTGACGAAGTTCTCCACCCTTGCCAAGTTTTCCGACGGCTGGCCATTGGGTTGCATAGGCTTGCCGACAACGATTCGCTCGACCTCCTCTTTTTGCACATATTGGCTGAGAAAGTCGAACAAATCCTTGGTCTCCACCGTCTTCAGTCCATTGGCAATGATCTGCAAGGGGTCGGTCACAGCCAACCCCGTGCGTTTCTTGCCATAATCAATGGAGAGAATTCGCGGCATGAATATCAATTGATGAGCTTCATTGCGTCAAGGCAATCGCTCCGCTTCTTACTTCTTGAAAAGCAACCAAGCGTCGCTCTTGGGGTTATACTGGCTGCCACGGATGGCGTCGCGGCTCTGCACAGCGCTGGCCTTATCGGCATAGGTCGAGGCAACAACGCGATACATATTGATGCTTGAGTTGTAAGCGATTTGTGCATCGTAACCGCCCTGCTTGAGCGTGTTCTGCATGCCCTCGGCGTTGGTCTTCAGCGAGAATGAGCCTACAACGACGCTATATGCCTTCAAGCCAGGACCGCTGACGACAGTAACGTCCTCAGTGCGCACGGTGGCATTGTCAACATTGGTAACTGTGGTCTGGTCGGCCGACTTCTCCACGAGCGGAGTAACAACAGGAGCCGTCTCCTGAGCAGGAGCCTGGTTACGGTTCTGCTCTTCCTGAGCCTGAGCCTTCTCCCACACTTTCTTGTAGGCACTCTCCTGTGATTTACAACCCGTGAAGGCAAAGGCCACGCAGAAGGCCGCGCCCAAAACCATGTATTTCTTCATACTTTTATAATATTATAAATGTTAGTAATATCGCTTTTTAAGCTTTTGCTTCTTTAATTTGCGAAATTACAAAATAATCCACATACGTGCGCCGCAACGCCACATAAAGTTTGTTAAATCAGGAAAATAGGGCTTATTTAACAAAAAATAGCCTTTTTCAGCCTTGATTTTAAGGCGGAATGCTTATATTTGCAATTATAAAATGCGAACTATTCGCTAACGATAACTATTTACCATTAAACGATACGCTTATGAAGACAATCGGTTACATCGGTGCTTTCCTGGGTGGCGCCATCGCAGGCGCAGCCTTAGGCTTGCTCCTGGCACCTGAGAAGGGTGCTGACACTCGCACAAAGATTTCTGACGCTGTGGACGACTTCTGCAAGAAGCACGACATCAAGCTCAACCGCAAACAGACGGAAGACTTGGTCGACGACATCAAGGATGCTGTAGACAACACAGCCGAATAACCTCAAGTCCATCCTCGGATGCGCCAGACTACCCTCTCGGCGCACCCGCAGGAATGGCAAAACACATCATCATCCACGTTTTCCCACAACGAATTATGTTTTCAAACGACAAGAACATAGAGACCATCGGTCAACTGGTGGAAACCCTGAAACACTACGCCACGCTCCAAAGCGAGTATATCAAGCTCGACGTAGTGGAGAAGACGGTGCGCCTGCTGACGGTCATCACCATGACGGTCATCATTTCGCTGCTCGTCATTCTCATGCTCATCTACCTCAGTTTTGCCGCCGCCAGTGCGTTGGCTCCATGGGTGGGCGAAGCTGTTGGGTTCCTCATTGTTGCCGGAGCCTATTTCCTGCTGCTCTTGTTGTTTATCACCTTCAGAAAGCAATGGATCGAAAAACCACTCGTTAAGTTTCTCGCCTCCATCCTTCTTAGTTAACCGTCAACCCGTTTCCAACGCTCATCAACCATGACACCAACGTCTTACACCACCATCGAGGAAATACAACTGCGCAAGGCTATGTTGCAGACTGAAATCCAAAAAGACAGCAACAAGTTGAGCAACGAGTGGCGCTCGCTCTTCAAGAAGCCCGAGGCGCTCGATCGCAAAGCGTCACCCACCAAGCGCTTCAACAGCCTGTTGAGCACCGGAGCCGGTCTCTTCGACGCCATGATCTTGGGCTGGAAGCTCTATCGCAAGTTCAAAAAGTAGGTTTTATCCTTTGTTCCACGCTATCATAGGCGATGCCTCACTTCATCACAAGCATTGCCCCGCCTGCCATTGGAACCACCCAAGCCTATCCACAAGTTGCCCCTCGTCTCACACCAGCCAACGCCACAGCTTACGAATGACGACGCCTCGTCTCACACCAGCCAACGCCATAGCTTACGAATGACGATGCCTCGTCTCACATGAGACTACACAATAACAGCAAAAGCCTCCACGTTCCTGCCCTTCCCGGCAAGCCATCTTCCCTTATCAGGCCGTACTTTTCAACCCTAATCGGCCATTCCATCCCCCCACACGTAAAACCCCAACTCGCGCTTTGCAAAGCCATAGCTCACGTTTTGTAAAGCTACAACTCATAATTGATAAAGCCACGACTCGGGTTTTACAAACCCACAGCTCGCGTTTAGCAAAAACACGACTCATGTTTTACCCTCCAATCCCTCAAAAGACTGCGGTTTCGCATTTTACATCACACGCAATCCCAAATCAACTTTTCAACCCCAAGCGCCAACAAGGCAGAAGGTCATCAGCCCTTAACCTTTCATTAGTGCCACCACACACATCCAACCAGTCAAATTTCGTGGCCACACATCACCAAACCTGCCACGGGGCAACCCACCTCTACACATGTAGCCCAACCTTGCCAAACGAACCTTAAACACAGCCATAACGGTCCTTACAAGGCTAAGCTCCATCCAGCGTCAAAGCCGCTCAGATTGCAACAAAAAACGCAACCGCATTTGGCACAAAGTCTATTTTTGCCACAAAAAGAAAAAAGAAAGAAGAAGGCGTGAAACGCTAACACTTTGATAAGTTTTCTTATTAAAAACTATTAAGTGGAAAATCCGATTTGTTAATGTATGTTATTTATAAGAAATTTATGCGCTATATATTTGCAAGTTCAAATAAAAGTCGTAACTTTGCATCGTGTTTTTCATAGTATTAGATTTAAGGTTAACAAGGTTGGAGTACAGCGGTACTCCTTTTTTTGTGTCCTTTCAAAAACAAGCCCCTTCTTTTTAGCGTTTTCAAAAAGCCTTCAGGCTTCTCTAAAACACGCCCATCCTCACCGCGCAACCCATTAGTTATCAACCCACAACAATCCACATTTCTATAAAATATCATAGCTATCGATAGTTGTTCAAACAGGTTTAGAACAAGCATTTCCGAGACCTTAACCCCTTACCGGCCATTAAAACGAAACAGGAAAATCGTTAGAAACAAATACCAACAAGAACCAAAAACGAACGGCCGATTGGGGCTAAACCTCTATGATTTCGCCGTCGTAGGCAAACCACATGTTCTTGGGCAAGCGAGCATTAGCCTCATCATGCAGTCCTATTCCGTGGCCCATGTGAGTAAAATAGGTGCGTTCAGCCCCCACCCTTTGCGCAAATGCCATGGCCTCCTCCACCGTCATGTGGCTATGATGCCATTTTTCCCACCGCAGGGCATTGACCACCAATGTCTTTACGCCTCGTAAATGTTCGAACTCCTCATCCTCTATGGTCTTCATATCGGTAATGTAAGCGAAATCGCCAAACCGATAACCCAAGATGGGCAACTTGTCGTGCATCACGCCAAAGGGTTCCACCTCCACGTCGCCAATGACCAATCGTTGGTGGCAACGTATGGTGTGAAGGTTGAATTTCGGCACACCGGGATAAAGATGTTGCACAAAACAATATGGAAAATTATGCATCACGGTCTTCACCGCGATATCGTTGCCATAGATATCGATGTCGCCAAACTTGCAGAAAGGTCGCAAATCGTCGAGTCCACCCACATGGTCGTAATGGCCATGTGTGAGCAGCAGGCCATCGATACGCCTAAAAGGCAATGGCATGAGTTGCATTCGGATGTCAGGGCCACAATCGATAAGGATGCGAGTATGGTTGGTTTCCAGCAACGCAGCGGCGCGATACCGCTTGTCGTGCGGGTCCGTGCTCTTACACACCTCACAGTCGCATCCATTCACCGGAACACCCGTGGAGGTTCCTGTGCCCAGGAAAGTCAGCCGCCGCATGCTCATATCACATTCACCTCCGGGTGCAGCTCCAGCCCGAACCGTTCTCTCACCGATGCCTGAACGGCGTGCATCAGCGCCACCACATCCTCGCCTTTCGCTCCGCCTCGGTTCACAAGCACCAAGGCTTGCTTGTCGTGCACACCAGCGCGGCCCAGGCTCTTGCCCTTCCAGCCGCATTGGTCGATCATCCATCCGGCAGGAATCTTGTACCGTCCCTCACCCATCTCAAAATAGCGCAGATCAGAATGTTCAGCTTTCAGGCGCTCAAACGTAGCCTCATCTACGACAGGGTTCATAAAGAAAGAGCCTGCGTTGCCCATCACCTCCGGGTCGGGGAGCTTGGCGCGACGGATATCGACAATTACCTGACGCAGCTGATGGGCCGTCAGCGTCGCCGCATCGATGCCACAACGCTCCAATTCGGCACGTATGTTGCCATAGTCAAGGTCGGGCGTAAAAGTCTTCGAGAGACGGTAACTCACCGTCAGGATAACATACTTGTCTTTCCATTCGTGCTTGAATCGGCTCTGTCGATAGCTATAATTGCAATCTTCCGCCTTGATGACGACATGCTTTCCTGTGGCCAGCTCCACGGCTTCCACATCCACGAGGATGTCCTTTGCCTCAGCGCCATAGGCTCCAATGTTCTGCACCGCCGACGCTCCACATTCGCCAGGAATGAGACTCAGGTTCTCCATGCCATACCATCCCTGCTCCACAGCGTAAGCCACCACATCGTCGAACGTGGTTCCAGCCCAGCAGCGAATAACCACATCATCTGCACTTTCACGTTCCACCTTCACGTCAAACCGCTTCTCGGGTGTGATGACGATGCCTGGGAAATCGCGCGTCAGAAGCAGGTTGCTACCACCGCCCACCAGCAAGTAAGGCATCGAACGCAACTTGTCGTCGAGCGCCACCTGCGTAGCGTCGGCCACATTTTGATAGACCCACAACTCGGCACATTTCTGGTCGATGCCGAAGGTGTTGCGACTGAGCAACGAAATGTCTGTAAATGTCTGCATACTTAGCTGTTGAATTTCACCAATTTCCACTTGCCCTTCACCTTACGGAAAACCAACTCGATCTCCAAACCATTGGCAATGCCACGAATCAGGAATATCTTTCGGGTCGTCTCGGTGTAATGCTGTCCGTAGATAATGTTGTATATGATGCCGCGCGGAATAAGTGTCGGCTTAAAGTCGGGCCACTGCTCGGGCATGATAACGCCTGAGATCTGCGAGAAATCGTCCTCCGGGTCGGGAGCCGTAAACTCCACCTCGTCGGCCATGCTCTTCACCTGGAAAGCTGAATCGACCGCAAAATGATGGTAGAACCTCAGGAACGAGGCGTTCTTGTTCTGATAAAGGGGCTTGTAATTCATCGACGTCAGCATCCATTCGCCCTGTAAACGGTCGAACACAAACTGCTGAACGGTCTTCCTTTTAAAGAAGATCTTCTCCACGACAACATGTCCGACAGTAGTGTCTTTCATCAAATACTTCTGCTTGTTGTTGTCGAACACAATCGTGTAATAGCCTTGATGCATGAAGAAGTGCTCCATCTTCCATTGCTCCTTGTCCACATGCTTGGTCAGCTTCCCGTTATGGTAGACGGGCAACGGGAACTGGATGCGCCTCATCTGCAACTTGCGGTTGGCCGCAAAATTGAACACAAAGTCGTCAAAAAGCTCGTCGGCGGCCTTGGGAACAGGGGTCTCGGCTATCAAAGTCTCAGTGGAATCGAGGCTCGAAGTGTCGTTAACCAGCGTGTCGGACGCCGCTGAGTCGGCCGATGCTGCTTTCCGGTCGGTGCACCCATAGGGCACGGCCATCATCAGCAAGAGCAAAAAGAAAACAGCAAATACAATTCCTTTTCTCATAACATCATTCATAAACCGAGGCAAAATTACACATATTTTTTTTAATAGAACCGCATTTTCAAATAAAAGTTAGTAACTTTGCAAATCGAATAAAGTTAATCAAAAAGATGATGTTAACAGACAAGATAGACGAACTTCTCAAAGAAGTGTCAGCCCTCTCAGCCAAAAACGCTGAGGATGTGGAGCAACTCAGATTGAAATATCTCAGTAAGAAAGGCGAAATCAACGCCATCATTGCAGATTTCCGCAATGTGGCCAAAGAGGAAAAGCGCGAGCTGGGCATCAAGATCAACGAACTGAAAAAGGCAGCCACCGACAAGATCAACGCGCTCCGCGAGCAGGTGGAGACCACCGAGACAGCCTCGGAGAGCCTCGACCTCACACGCACTGCCTACCCCGTCGACCTTGGCACTCGCCATCCGCTGACACTTGTCCGTAACGAGATCATCGACATCTTCCAGCGTATGGGCTTCACGCTCTACAATGGTCCTGAGGTCGACGACGACAAGCACGTGTTCACCATGCTCAACTTTGCTGCCGATCACCCAGCACGCGACATGCAGGACACGTTCTTCATCTCCCAGAACCCCAACGACGTAACCAAGAATGTGCTGCTTCGCTCACACACCTCGGGCGACGAAGCCCACTATATGGAGACCCACGAGCCGCCTATCCGTGTGCTCTGCCCTGGACGCGTTTACCGCAATGAGGCCATCTCAGCGCGCGCCCACTGCTTCTTCCACCAGGTGGAGGGTCTGTATGTCGACAAGGGCGTAAGCTTCACCGACCTGAAGCAGGTGCTCCTCACCTTCGCTCGCGAGATGTTTGGCGCCGACACGAAGATTCGCCTTCGCCCCAGCTTCTTCCCGTTCACCGAGCCCAGTGCCGAGATGGACATCTCTTGCTCTATCTGCGGAGGAAAGGGCTGCAACTTCTGTAAGCACACCGGATGGGTGGAGATTTTGGGTTGCGGCATGGTCGACCCACACGACTTGGCAGCCTGCAACATCGACCCCGAGGTTTACACGGGCTATGCCTTCGGTATGGGCGTAGAGCGCATCGCCAACCTGAAGTATGGCGTCAACGACCTCCGTCTCTTCTCAGAGAACGACACCCGTTTCCTCGAGGAGTTCCAAAGCGCATACTAATAGGGCTTAACCCGCAGGTTGAAACCTCCCTATATAATAAAGGAGAAAATCATTCCATTCAATACTAAAACGCCAAGAAGGCGCAGCGGTAACGTTGCGCCTTCTTGGCGTTTTAGGCAAATGCACATTTATCGCCAATCGGCCCATTAGGCCGAAACAGGAAGATTGTTAGAAGACTTCCGGCTCTTTTCAACGCTTACCGGCATTTCTTTCGGTCTCATGCTTCCATTCGCGTTTCCGCCATAGTCAGCCTGCTCGAAACAAACACGACCAAGAACTACACACACACCGTCTTTCCTAAGCCGTTTTTAGACAGGAAAGGCCGAACCCCCTTCGTAGGGTTTCGGCCTTTCCAATATTTATCGTTCTGTTTCATTGCACCTTTTCTCGCCATGGCAAAGTCCAATCAAGCTCGGCTCTGCTCATCTGGCTTGGTGCAAAATCATCACTTCAGATCCGACCACTTGGGGGGATCTACTTTGTAGAGGTGCTTCACGAAGAAGTCGAAACGCTTGTGCTCGCCAAAGGCCTCGCCCATGGTGTGGCGGGCTCCAGGAATGACGATGAGGTCAAAGTCCTTACCTGCCTTCTCCAAAGCGTCGACCACCTGATAGGTGCTTGCAGGATCCACGTTGTTGTCGATCTCGCCAACAGCCAACATCAATGGGCGCTCCAACTTGTGGGCGTTGTAAACATTGCTGCACTCCACGTAGCTTGAGTCGACGGGCCATCCCATCCACTGCTCGTTCCACCAAATCTTGTCCATACGGTTGTCGTGGCATCCGCATGAGCTATAGGCGCACTTGTAGAAATCGCCGTGGAACAACAGGGCGGTTGTCGATTCCTGTCCACCTGCCGACATGCCGTAGATACCCACGTTGTTGGCGTCCATGTAAGGATACTTGGCGGCAGCGGCCTTGATCCACTGAATGTGGTCGGGCAGTCCGGCGTCCTTCAGGTTCTTATAGCAGATCTCCTCAAACTTCTTGCCACGGTAGCTTGTGCCCATACCGTCGACCTGAACCACAATGAAGCCCAACTCGGCCAGAGCCGTGGCATTCCAGAAGAACGGGGTGAACGACTTGGGAACGTAAGCGTCGCCAGGTCCTGCATAGATGTACTCGATGATGGGATAAGTCTTCGACGGGTCGAAGTTGGTGGGACGGTAGATGAGTCCCCACATGTCGGTCTTTCCATCGCGACCCTTCGCCTTGAATATCTCAGGAGCCACCCAGCCATTGGCCTTCAGCTTCGAGATGTCGGCCGTCTCAAGCGTCTTCAGCAGCTTGCCGTCGACGGCGCTTCGCAACTCGGTTACAGGAGGCACATCGGTCTTGCTGTAAACATCTACCAGGTATTTGTAGTCGGGTGAGAACACGGCGTAGTGGTTGCCCTCAGCCGGGGTGAGACAGGTCATGTTCTTGCCGTCGAAGTCGATTCTATAATAATGTACGAGATAAGGATCCTCGTCCTTGTTGACGCCCGAAGCCGAGAAGTAAATAACGCGGTTGGCCTCATCCACATACTGCACCTTGCGCACAAACCAGTCGCCCTTGGTAATCTGGCGAGGCTGTGCCATGCGGCCCTTCTTGTCGGGGCGCACGTCATAGAGGTAGATGTGGTTCCAGTTGTCGCGCTCCGAGATCCAAAGCATCTGCTTGTTATCGTTGATAAACTGGCGCCACAGGCGATAATAGTTGATGAACGTTTTGGCGCGCTCCTCCACAATGGTGCGGAATCCGCCCGTATTGGCATCCATGGCCAGCACCTGATAGAGCTTGTGCCCACGCTGGTTATACTCCATGGTCACCTCGCGGCTATCGGGCGACCACCAGAACCAGTTGAGCTCATATTGGTTCTCGATGGTACGCGGGTCGCCTTCCACCTTCTTCACGGTCATGCCATCGATAAGGCTTCCCTTCGGATTCTTGGCCAGTGTGGCCGAATCGGGAACCATAAGGGTGAAGATCACAGGCCAGTGCTGCGGCAGTTCGTCGCCAGGCTTGGCATATTCCTGCTTGTGGAGACAAGGCTGCTCTTGGTCGGCGGGCGACGACTCTACATAGTAGACGTAACGCTTCTCAACCTTGTTGCGCTTGCAAACGAAGATCTTGCGTGAGTCGGGGCTCCAATAGATGTCGGAACTGTAGTAGCGGCCGATGGTTCCGTCTTGCGAGAGGGCGCGCTTCTTCGACCAGGGCTTGCCCACCTCGTGAACATATACGTTGTTGTTCTCAATCCACGCATCGAGCTTGCCGTCGGGCGAAGCCACCACACGTTGGTCCTGCTCGTCGTAGGTATCCATCCAGAAAGGCTCTTTATGGCGGAACGGATCGCTGTAGGTGCGCTGACCATTTGCGTTGCGACGCTCCTTCATGCCGAGCGCCTTCTTCATCTCCCTCTCAGAGTTGTAGGTCTTCGAGATATCCGACGCCACATCGTATGATATATAACGTCTTCCATCTTGTGTGTCGATGTAATAGTGCAACACTGAGGAAGAATCCTTCCATCCGATGTCGTGTGCCCAATGGGCAACGGTCTTTTGTTGGAACTTGCTTTGAAGACTGTAGGCCCGCTTGTAGTCGGCTGCCGTACCTTGAGCGCGTACGGCCGTGGCGGCGAGGGTCAATGCCGCCAGTCCAATCAATTTTAATTTCATAGTGATGTATTTAAAGTTAATGGAATAAACAGCTGGGAGGTCAAGCTCATCGGCCCGACTTGTAGCACAAAGCCGCACCAATGGCCGTGCAAAACTCCGAGTATTTAGGAATTATGAAATGCACATTGTAGAGCTTTTCCATCGCTGGGAACACCTTTTGGCATTGAGGCAGCAGCGTCAGGTTGCCGATGAGCACATACTTACGGATGCCCGTGTTGAGCGACGCGAGTATGCAGCTCGACCCAATGGTTTGCAGCACCGTGGTGATGATGCCCAGTGCCGTATCCTCGCGGGAGGCGTCGCTCTTGGCGTTTCCGAAGAGAGAGGCCGTGGCGTTCTTGGGAAGGCCGGGCAGCGGACTGGGACTGATGTCGCCAATCTGCACGTCGATATTGGCCGAGTTGCCCTGCATGGCCAGGCTCACCACCTGCTTGATGTCGTCGGTTTGCAGCATGATGCGGCTCAGTCCGGCAAGCGTTCCACCGCCAAGGCCCAGTCCACCAATGTGGCGAATGTCGTCGCCGTCGCACTGCACAAGGCTCGTGCCCGTTCCCATCGACACCACGAGCATGCGGTTGATGCCCGTTTCGTAGCGCGCTCCCAAGCCATCGGCTATAAACTCCTCGGCTTTCTCTGTGGGCAAGCCATAGACGGGCGAGTTGATGTAGGCCGATCCCACGCCCGTGATCATCACGCGCTCAATGTCCTCCAGTCGTATTTTGTTGTCGTATAGATATTTTCCAAACGCTCCATAGAGGGATGTCACCGGGTCGGTGGCTTTGATGCGAATGGGCGACACCACATCGCCTTCCTTGTTGATTCCAACAATCTTGGTGGTGCTGATGCCCACATCTATTCCTATTACCATAAAGTGTGAGTTAATTGGGTTGGTATTGCATGTTGGCTTTGCGCCTATCGGTAGATGTAATAGCTTCCGCCATCGCTTTCCGCATACTTGCGCAACAATTGTTGTATGTACTCGGCGTTCTCACGCACATGGCTCTCATCGCCGTCGTAACCATTGATGAGCACCATGAGGTGGGTGGTTTCGAGCGTGATCTTGGTGCGCTCATTGTCGGAGGTGGGCGTTCCCACGCCACCCTTCTCGTCGCGGTAGACGGGCAGTCCGGCAATGTTTATCATTCCACGGCCTATGCCCTCGTAAGGCTCTCCCTCACGCCCGATGCCGAGCGTCAGCGTGTCGCCCACCATCTTGTCGGCGTCGAATCCGCCAATACTGTACCCGTAGGCTATGCTGGCCAAGTTCACCAGGTCGACCAGTGTGTCGATTTGATAGAGCGCCTTGCCCTGCAACTGCCGGCGAATGAGCGCCTCCGAGGCGGGACGATAGCGCGAGGGGTCCTTGCCGCAGGCGCGGTAAACCCGACGTGTGGCGGCAATGCCCGAAAGCTCCTTTACCGTATCGGTGGTCAGGAAGCTCCGATAGCGCTCGCCCAGCGCCTCTATCTCTTCCCACAACGCCGCGCAATAAGGCGTGTTTCTGACGGAGGCTTCCACACAAGCCCCCACGAAGGTAGGACAGGCTTGTTCGATATCTTGACTTACTATGACATTCATGCGTTAATGATAGGATATTATATCCGCAAAGTTATATAAAAACCCATGAGCATGAAAGGGAAAAACGCTGAAAAGTTTCGTTAAATCACGAATTTGGACTAAAATGCCATTGATTGGAACATTTTCGTGAAGCCGTGGCAAGAAAAGATGCCGTGAAAAGGATGATATTGCGCGAGGAGCACGGTTCGGAGGAACTTTACCACTTATGTTTTGAAAACATTCTTTGCGCCTTTGGCGTTTATTCGATTCTTTTTTTGTAAGTTTGTCGATGTTTTGATAGTCGTTGCTGTTGGCGAAAGGCCAACGACGCAATCATAAAATCATGGAAATGGACATAACTATTCAGATGAGGACACTCGTCGAGGAGCTCAACCGCGCTTCCGACGCATATTATAATGGTCGTGGAGAACTCATGACCGACTATGAGTGGGACGCGAAGTTCGACCAGTTGAAACAGTTGGAGAGCCAATCGGGCGTGGTGTTGCCCGATTCGCCCACCCACCGTGTGTCGGCCGACACCACGATCGGCAAGAAAGAGGAGCATGAGTTTTCGGCCCTCTCATTGGCGAAAACCAAGCAACCCGCCGACTTGGTGAAATGGGCAGAGGGCCGCCCCATTTGGATGTCGTGGAAGCTCGACGGCCTGACGTTGGTCGTTACCTACGACGAGGGGCAGCTCACCAAGGTGGTGACGCGTGGCGACGGACACATCGGAACCAACATCACCCACCTGGCACAAGCCATCAACGGAATTCCCGCAACCATCCACGCCACGGGCCATGTGGTGGTGCGCGGCGAGGCCGTCATCTCGTATGAGGACTTTGAGCGGTTCAACTTGGAGAGCGACGAGGAGTATGCCAACCCCCGCAACCTGGCTTCGGGATCGCTCACCCTGAAGGATCCGCGCGAGGTGGCGCAACGCCATATCCGCTGGATACCGTTCACACTGGTCCACACCGACGAGGAAATACCCACGTGGGGAGCACGCATGGACTGGCTGAAAAGGGCCGGACTGGGCGCCGTCGACCACGAACGCATCGACGATCCCACACTGGAGCATGTGGAGGCGGCCATCGAACGCTGGACGGAGAAGGTAACCAAGCGCGAGAACCCCTACCCCGTCGATGGTCTGGTCATTGTTTACGACGACGCCGAATACGCCGCAACGGGTTCGGTAACGGGCCACCACGCCACACGCGCCGGCTACGCCTTCAAGTGGGCCGACGAGAGTGCGAGCACCGAGCTCGACCATGTGGAATGGAGCTGCGCCGCATCTACCATCTCGCCTGTGGCCGTGTTCCGCCCCGTGGAGCTCGAGGGCACCACGGTGAAACGCGCCTCACTCTGCAACATCAGCGAGTGTGAGCGCCTGGGAATGGGCGGAAAGGGAACGCAACTGGAGGTTATCAAGGCCAACAAGATCATCCCGAAGGTCATCAAGGTGAAGCAAGCCGTGGGACCATTCTGCATCCCCGATCGGTGCCCCGTGTGCGGATCGCCCACACGGGTCGACGTGAGCGCAGCAAGCGGCACCAAGACCTTACATTGCACCCATGCCGCCTGCCCCGCCAAGCAACTGAGGAAGTTTGCGCGATTCGTGTCGAAGCAGGGTGTCAATGTCGACGGCATCTCCGAGCAGACCTTACAGAAGTTCATCAACTTAGGATGGATTCGCGACTATGCCGACATATTCGACCTGCCCACCCACGCAATGGAAATAGCCGCCTTGGAGGGCTTTGGCGTCAAGTCGGCCACCAACATTCGGCAGTCGGTGGAGCGCGCTCGCAAGGTGGAGGCACGCCGATTGTTGTACGCCTTGTCAATCCCCCTGTGCGGACAGGATGTTTGCAACCGCTTGCTGTCGGCCTATTCACTCAACGACCTCATAGCCTTAGCCGAGGGAAACGTGCGCCCCACAGACCTCTTCACCCCATCGGCCGAGGAAACACTGGCCATGATTCCAGGCATCGGCCCCGAGAAGGCCAAGTCGTTTGTGGCGTGGTTTGCCCAGGAAGAGCATCGCGCCGTAATGGCTCGCCTGCTCAACGTGCTCACGGTGGAGCAAACGTCGACCGCCGCTACGGGCGAGAAGTGCAAGGGATTGGTGTTTGTCGTTACGGGCGATGTGCATCATTACAAGAACCGCAACGAACTGAAGGCATACATTGAGAGCCAGGGTGGAAAGGTGACGGGCTCGGTGAGCAAGTCGACATCCTACCTTATCAATAACGACGTGACCTCCACCAGCAGCAAGAACCAAAAGGCCCATCAGTTTAACATACCCATTATCTCGGAAGACGAGTTTGTGGAACGGTTTGGATAACGGTCCTCCCCGCACGCTTGTTTATGCGTTTCGCATGGGCTTTTATTCCAAAATCAGGTTGTTATACACTTATTTTTCGTAACTTTGCACTCAGTATGAGAATAGACATTATTACCGTTTTGCCCGAAATGTTGGAGGGCTTCGTAAACGAGAGCATATTGGCCCGTGCCCAGAAGAAGGGCTTGGCAGAGATACATTTGCACAATCTGCGCGACTACACCAGCGATAAATGGCGTCGTGTGGACGACTATCCCTATGGCGGTTTTGCCGGCATGGTGATGCAGTGTGAGCCCATCGACCGCGCTATCAGCGCCTTGAAGGCCGAGCGCGACTACGACGACGTGATCTACGTGACGCCCGATGGCGAGCGCTTCGACCAGAAGATTGCCAACGGCATGAGCCTGCAGAAGAACCTCATCATCCTTTGCGGCCACTACAAGGGTATCGACCAGCGTATCAGGGAGCACCTCATCACCCGCGAAATCAGTGTGGGCGACTATGTGCTGACAGGGGGCGAACTGGCTGCCGCCTGCATCGCCGACGCCGTGGTCCGACTGGTTCCGGGTGTGATAAGCGACGACCAGAGCGCCCTTTCCGACTGTTTCCAAGACGATTTGCTGGCGGCGCCCATCTACACGCGCCCCGCAGAGTACAAGGGTTGGCGCGTGCCCGACATCTTGCTTTCGGGCAACGAGGCCAAGATTAAGCAGTGGGAGATGGACCAAGCCATGGAGCGCACCAAGCGTTTGCGCCCCGACCTGCTGAAGAAATAACTGAAGCTGACACCTGTTTCGGCAGATAAGAATCATCCATACGTTGGGTTCTTATCTGCCGAAATTCGTTTTAGGGCCTCAACGCTCACTCATGCAAACTACTCCAAGGCTCTTGCTTTAGCCGTCTAAGAGGCAGAAATCATTGTGGCTCACATTCCAATTTTCGCAACAACCTATATTGAAATCTACACATTTGTTTTCCATCACAGAAATATTTGGCGCAAATATGCGATTCTTAGCACATTTTCGTAACAGCCTAACATTCAACTACTTACAGGCAAAGTTCCTTGTTCAACATTCCACATTTAACATTCCACATCATAAAACATGCCTAATCGAGGTGCGGAAGACGCCCATCGGCAGTGCGAAAGACGCCAAACGGTGGCTCGTTTAGGCATGTTTTGCAACTCGAAAGATGCCTAAACGCAAATTCATGGTTCGTTCGCGCCAGTAAGATTCCACAAAAATGGCAATTTCGCTCGCTGGTTTGAGCAAAATCCCGACACAACTTTTTAACCAAAAATCACAACTCCTTCCTTTCCGTTTGACTAACAAGAATGGCCAAACGGAAAAGAAGCGGCGGTTCTACCCTACCGGTCAAGGCCGACCGACGGCCAACGCAAACAGGTAATCGGAGAGGCGGTTGAGGTATGTAAGCAACAGGGGCGGCACCGCTTCGACCTTGGCCAACGTCACCATGCGGCGCTCGCAGGTGCGCGCCTTGGCACGCGCCAGATGCAGGGCGGCATCGGCAAGATCGCGCCCCGGAAGCACAAAGTTGAACCGTGGGGCATCGCCCATACGCCGTTCCATCTCTTGTTCCATGTGGGCCACGGCCGTCTTCACCTGCTGTTCGGCGGTAGCGGGAAGCGAGGCGGTGGGCTTTGCCACCAGCGCCATGAGTCCCATCAGCTGGCGTTGCAGGGTGGTGTAAGGCTCAGCCTGGCAGCAGGCCGCCTTGCACAAGCCGAGGTAGGCCGACAGTTCGTCGAGTTGGCCATTGAGTTCGATGCGAAGGTTGTCTTTTTCGACACGTGTTCCGTCGCCAAGCGAAGTGGTTCCCGTGTCGCCTTTCGTGGTAGTGATAGTCATGATAGCTTAGGGCTTCTTGTCCAACAACACATAGATGATGACCGGTGCGCCAATGAGCGGCGTCACCGCATTGAGCGGCAACACACCCGCGTCGCCGGGTAAGGTGGTCAGCACGTTGCAAAGCAAGGCCACGACCTGTCCTGTAAGAATGGTCATGCCGAGCAACTGGCGATGGTCGGAGGTGCGCAGTAGCATGCGCGCCATGTGGGGAACGGCAAGGGCTATGAACGCGATGGGGCCGCAAAAGGCCGTCACCACAGCTGTGAGCAGACCGGTAAGCACCAGGAGCGCACGTCGCAACGCCTTGACATCGACGCCCAGATTTTCAGCGTAGCGCTCACCCAGGAGCAACGCATTGAGCGGTTTCATGAGCAAGAAGGTGCTCAGGGTGGCAAGCAGCGTGAGGGGTGCAAACACCGGCATCATATCCATCGACACGTTGCCAAAGTTGCCCATGCCCCACACGGCGAAGTTCTTTACGCCTTCCTCGGTGGCGAAGAAGTTGAGCAGCGTTATGCCGCTTGAAGCCAGATAGCCCACCATGATGCCCACCACCATGAGCACCACCGGACTATGCACCCATCTGCTCAGCGCAAAGATGAGGGCGGTAACGGCAAGGGCTCCCACAAAGGCAGCCGCAACCCCCGAGAGATAACCCACAGCCATGGGCAGGGCGGCCACGGGAGCCAATGTCAGCAAGGCCACGGCCAACGACGCCCCACTGGTCACACCGAAGATGTCGGGGGCGGCCAAGGGATTGCCAAAGGCCGTTTGGAGCAACAAGCCGCTTGCGGCCAGCGCACCGCCTGCCAGCAAAGCCGTCAGGGCTTGTGGCAAACGCGTCTCCATCACAATGAAGCGCCAGCTCGCCTTGCTCGGCTCGCCCAGCACAATGGCCATCACCTCATCGATGGGAATGTTCACGCTGCCATGCAGCAGGCTCATCAAGAACAGTAGGACGACACCCAGCATCAGCATTAGCATGACGCCCACACGTCGGTTATCACACAGGGTTCTCATCAGGATCATTATAAGGTTCAACCCCAATGTACTTATTGGGCCAAGGGGGTTGAAGCAATTTTCGTGAAATAGCGCAAGTTGCCCAAAGCCGCCTTCGGATGCGCCAGCAGGATCATCTCGAGCAGAAGATAGTCGGGGCGGAAGCTCACCTCTTCAAAGTAAGGGGTCAGCGAGGCGTTGCACTCATAGATTTCGCCCGTTTGGAAAGCGCGCAAAGCTTTGTAGCCCTGATACTCGCGCAGCAAGTCGGTGCGTGTCATGGGGCGCTGGCCATTGAACTTAAAGGCCCACACATCGGACGCCCCGGCCTTGTCGAGCACCTGTTCGAACGAGAGCGAGAGACTACCACTATGTTCGTCGTTGGCAAAGGCGTACGGACTGTTGGCATCGGCAAGGAGCACGCCCATCGAACTTTGTCCTCCAGGCACATACCACACCGCACCCGTCTTGCGCTCGGGAAGGATGCTGCGCCCCTTGGGCAGGCGGGCGGCATAGGCCTTCAGCGCGCCGTAGGTGGAATCGACCACATGGAAGAGCGAGTCGGACTTGGCCGCCTCGCCAAACAAGCGACCGTAATAACGCATCCATTCGGCACGTCCCAAAGCGGAGGTCTCCATGTAGTCGGCAGCCATAATGAGCGGAATGCCGAGCTTTTCGAGGCGTCCGTAACTGCCACCCTCGAAGGGAGAAAGGATGATGGCGTCGGGATTGAGGCTCACGATCTTCTCCACGTCGGGACTCATGGCATCGCCACAATCGGCTATCGCACCGGTCTTCACGCGTTGTTGGATGTCGGGGATGAGCATATACTGCACATCGCACACGCCAACAATGCGGTCAGCCAGACCCAGATACTCCAACAACTGACAGTGGGAGGTGGTGAATACCACCACGCGGCGCAAGGGGCGCAACACGCCATTGTCCTCCGCAGAGCCCAAGGTGAGGCGCTGGAGCGTCTTGCCCGCGTGCCACGGGTCGCTCACGGTGACATGGGTCGACGCGCCATCCTCGACCATGGTCAGCAAAGAGGCATGGTCGAGGGCCAGCGTGTCGCCCTGGGGGCCGCTGCCTGCCGTGTGGTTTCCACAGGAGCAGAGCAGCAGCACGCAAGTGATAAAGCTTAGTAACCGCAACATCTTAGTGGAGGAACACGATGCGGTTGGGGTTGGCGCCATACGATGAGAAGCTCGTCTCATAGTTGCCATTGCCATCGAACACATACACGCGGCCATCGCTCACATAGTCGGAAGCCGATGTGGCCAAGTAGATCTTGTGGTTGTAGGGGTTGACGCTGATGCTGTAGACGTTGGTGGATGCCAACTCAGCGGGCTGGTTCTTGAAGAAGTTGGCGTCGGTCTGGCCGGTCTTTACGTTATAGGCACCCAGGGTTGTGGTGGTGATGTGTGTGGTATAGTTGGTCTTGCAATAGGCCGTATAGACCACGTCGTCGCCCACACCAATGACCGAAGCTTGGCCCAGTTCGGTGTAAGTGCCCTTGGCAGGATCGTAAACGCCCCAAGGATTGTTGAACATGGCGCCATAACCGGTAATGAAGATCTTGTCGTCTTCCTCATACACCTTCACAGGGTTCTGCATGATGGTGGCATAGCTGATGGTCTTGAAGTCGTTGCTCACAATGGCCAAACGGTTGTCGGTATAGTCCTGGCCCTGCAGGGTGATGTAGAGCTTGCCATCCTCTTCCACCACGTCCTCAGGACGGTCGCCAACGCGCAGCGAGTCCATGTAGACCAGTTGGTTGCCCGAAATGCGCAGACGGCTGACGTAACCGCCATACGACACGGCATAGATGATGCCGTCTTCCTCGTCGATGGAGCGCACCTGTCCAAGGTTCTTGTAGGGCTCAAAGCTAACGCGGCTCTTCTCCACACCATAGCCATCGAGCAAGGCGATGTAGTTGCTCACGTTGACAGCCACCACCAACTTGTTGTTGTCGACAGTGAGAATGTCGTTGCCCGTGTCGCCCAGCACACGGTCGTTCTGCGCGCGGAAGAGGTCGGAACCGTTCACCTGACCCGTCGACCAATCGAAATAAATCAGATTGGAGTTGTTGTGGTTCATCGTTCCCTCATTGAGGATAAAGGCGCGGGCCGGAGAGGTCATCTCCACCTTTCCGCCACCGGTCTGGTTCCACTCGTCGTCATCGCTACACGCGGTGAAGGCCACGCTGGTTGCCAGCAAGGCCACTGCAAGATAAATGTCTCTGAATTTCATGTTGTTAAAATATATAATGTGAATGATAAGTCATGCGTATCGGGCCATCCGTCACCAATGGATCATGGCGGAGACGGTGTATTGTCGGCCGGGCATGGGGTAGTATTGTATGATGGAATATTGCTCGTTGGTAAGGTTCGACACCTTGCCACTCAGCGCAAGGCGCACCTTGCCGAGCGTCAACTCGCGCGACAGGCTGATGCCGTGGTCCCAAAAGGCAGGCATGCGATACTCAGGTTTGTTCTGCCCCAGACTGTAACGGCTACCCTGCATCACGACGGTGTAGCCCAGAGTGAGCCACGGTGTCACCATGGCCAGCGAGCCACTGCCGCTCCAACGTGGCGTGTAGGGCAGTTGGTTGTTGTAGGTTTGTTGCGTTCGGTTGGTCTTGTCGACGGCGTGTTGCCAGGTGGCCGAGGCCGAACCGCTCACGCTCCATTGCCGCGCCAAGTCGACCTGCGCGCCCAAGGTGAAGTCGGCGCCAAGTATTTCCACCTTGCCATAGTTCACCATGCGCCACACATAGGTGCTGGGGAACGCCACAATCTTGTCGGTAACGTCGTGGTAATAGCCGTCGGCTGTAATCGTCAGGTAACGCAAGCGCAACGTGTGGGTCTCCCAGGTCAGGCCCAAGCTCCACTGCCGAGCTTTCTCGGGCTTCAAGTGGATGTTGCCCAAGCGGCGATAATACAGGTCGTTGAACGTGGGCACACGAAACGAATGCTTGTAAAGGGCCCTTATATAGATAGGTGTAGAGGACAGCAAGCGATAGCTCAAGGCCACCGAGGGGGTCAGGCGCCGCTTGTCGGCCGGACGATCGCCCTCGCTAACCCGTTCCGCCGCATAGGTGTAGACGGTGTTGGCCTGCAACTTCATCCTACCCCACTGGGCCTTCATGGCCACGGCGGAGATGGAGGTCCAGCGCGACGGGCGCGGCACATCATACTGGGTGTTGACGTAGACATTATTGTTCAAACGGTTGTACGACAGGTCTTGCGCCACAGCAAACTGAAGTCCCTCGGCCGCCAACCATCCCAGCGTGGCAGAGGCATAGCCCTCGTCCTGGCGGTCGCGGTCGGTCTGAACGCCATCGGTATACTGTGAGCCCCAGTCGCGATATTGGTTCCACGAGTGGGTATACTTCAGGCGGGTTTGCAGCTGCAGGCGAGCGCCCAACGAGCGCCGATAAGCCATTTGGGCAAAGAAGTCCTCGTCCCACATGCGCTCATCGGAAGGGTTGGCATAGAGAATGACGGTTCCGGGCAGTCCCCGCTCAGAGTAATACCAATAGGCTTTCATCGCCAGCTCGCTTCCGTCGGCAAATGTATGGTAAGCGTTGGCCTCTGCTTGCCAAGCGGTAATGTCGGTGTTGTATCGGCGTTGGCGCGACGAGGTGTTGCCATTGCGCAGGGTATAAGGGTAGATTCCATCGGCCCGTGTCATCTTTGCCGAGAGCGAAAAGGCTGTGCGCTCAAAGGGTTTCACCCACCATCGCAACGAGGGCGAGACCAAGCCGAAAGAGCCTGCGCCAACTCCCACACGCAACGTCTGCCATTGCCCATCGGCGAAATGGGGACGCTCGGTGGTCAGGGTGAGCACACCGGCCGACACATATTGGCGGGCAGAAATCATCAACTGGTCGTCGTCGGCCACCGACATGCTGATACTCGCGAGGTTGTCGGTGTCGTATCGGCCAATGTCGATTTGTCCGGCTTGGGTGTTGCTGAGTGCCACACCATCGTAAACCACGGCCGTATGCTGGGCGCCAAGACTGTGGATGGACACGGTTTTCATACCGCCAATGCCACCATAGTCCTTCACACTGACGCCGGCAAAGTGCTTCACGGCATCGGCCACATGATCAAGCCCCAACTGGCGCATCTGCTTGGCCGTAAGCGATTGGGTGGGATGGGCGCCTGTCACATTGCGGTTGAGGGCAACAGCGGTCACCTCCACGCCGCGGAGCGAAATGGAATCGGTTTGCGCCAATGCAGCCAACGGGCTCAGCAAGAGCGCAAAGGTATAGGTCAATTGTTTTCGCATTCTTCCTCGAGAATTGGAAATCATCAAATAAGCAATGGCAGGTCTTCTGGCTTGCGACCATCCACACGTCTTCCCAATCATAGGCATCGCACCATCGCCAAGGGTTCCTCGGGAAACCTTAGGCGACCTACGTGCCCATCACCAGTGACTTTTTGCTGTGGGGATGAGAGAATGTCGCTTACAGCAGCGGGACTGCCCAGGACTTTCACCTGGTTCCCTTTTCATCTCCTCGCGGAGAACCGATTGCCGAATAAGTTGGTTGCAAAGATACTTAAAAAATGTTGCGATACGTCATTCCGTACCATATTTTTTCCATTTCACTCGCAACACGTTGTTGTTATCACCGCAAACTATCGCAAAACGCCTCGCCCAACTGGAAGCCTTCCTCGTAGAGACGCTCCAACTTTTGGGTGTCCTTCTCTATGCGGCCCACTTCCATGGGGCGCTGAGGACGTATCACCACTATGTCGCCAGCACGCTCCAGGTCTTCCATCATCTGCAATTGTTCGTTGTAGGCGTCGATGCGATGGCTCAACACCACACGCAAACGGGGATAATGACGATAGATGAAGGGGGGTATCTTGCGGTCGCGCCCCGACTCGCGATAGCCGTAATTGCGCGTGGAAACGACCACATTGAAAGGATGTCCCATGTCGCGCGCGTGCTGGAAAGGAATGGAATCGGTAATGCCACCATCCAGCATCGGCACACCGTCGACCGTTACCATCTTGCTCACAAAGGGCAGCGAGCTCGAAGCCATGACAATATTGATGGCGCGTTGATGGTCGGACGTTTCGGAGAGATACTCGGGACGCCCCGTCAAACAGTTGGTTGTAACCATCTCAAAGTTGGCTGCATGCTTGAAAAACTCATCGTAATCGAAAGGAATGAGCTTGTTGGGGAAACGATCATACAGCAGTTTCTTATCCAAGATACTTCCTTGGGTGAACAAATAACGCAAGCCCAAATAATTGTATTGGCTCAAGAAATCAATGTTGGAAAGGCGCGCACGACGGGGCTGGCGCGAAATGTAGCTCATGCCATTGCATGCCCCTGCCGAAACGGCAACCACATAATGAAAATAAAGCTCGTGCTTCATAAAAGCGTCGAGCACACCACTGGTAAACACGCCTCGCATGCCTCCTCCTTCAAGAACTAAGCCTGTATTTCTATAAATCTGCATGAAATGCTAAAATTTAGTTGCAAAGTTAAGCAATTTCTCCCAAGTTTTTTTATATCTTTGCATCATTGAACGCTAAAAAATCTATTTTATGTTTAACACAGAAACATACGTCGGCCGCCGCGCAGAGCTCAAGAAGCTCGTAAAGAGTGGCATCATCGTGTTGTTTGGTAACAATAGTTCACCAGCCAACTTCCCCAACAACGGGTACTATCCCTTCCGTCAGGATTCGACGTTCCTGTACTATTTCGGGCAGAACCACGACGGATTGGTGGGGGTCATTGACATTGACAATGACAAGGAAACACTTATCGGCGACGACATTTCCATCGACGACATCGTGTGGTATGGTTCAGTAGATAGCGTACACGACATGGCTCAGCAAGTGGGTGTGGCCAACTCGGCTCCCATGAAAGCGCTGAAGACCATCTGCAATGAGGCTCTGCGCCAAAAGCGTAAGATCCACTTCTTGCCCCCTTATCGTGCCGACATCAAGATCCAGATATTCGACCTCCTGGGCATCCACCCCAACCAACAGAAGGAAAGCGCCAGCATGGAGCTGATCAAGGCTGTGGTGAAGATGCGTAACATTAAGACCGATGAGGAGATTGAGGAACTGGAGCGCGCAGCCGTTCTTGGCTACAAGATGCACACAACGGCCATGAAGATGTGCCGCCCAGGTGTAACAGAGAAAGAAATTGCTGGAACGCTCGCCGGCATCGCCAACTCGTATGGAGCCATGGTTAGCTTCCCCACAATTCTCTCGCAGCACGGCGAGATTCAGCACGGAGCGCCCTCTGAGGCACCCCTGGTGGCTGGCAAACTGATGCTCTGCGACTGTGGAGCGGAAACCATAAACAACTATTGCTCTGACAACACACGTACAACACCGGTCAGCGGTCATTTCGACCAGCGCCAGTTGGAGATCTACTCGATCGTGGAGGCCTGCCACGACTATGCCGCAAGCGTGGCAAAACCAGGCGTGAAATGGTGGGATGTGCATTTCGGCGTTTGCCGTTTGATGACAGAGAAACTGAAGGAGCTCGGCCTCATGAAGGGCGATACCGACGAAGCTGTGGCAGCTGGAGCGCACGCCATGTTCATGGTTCACGGCTTGGGTCACATGATGGGCATGGATGTGCACGACATGGAGAGCCTCGACCAGATCAACGTGGGCTTCGATGAGGAGGTACGTCCGAACCTGGAGCAGTTTGGTACCAACTGCCTGCGCTTGGGTCGCCGACTGGAGAAAGGTTTCGTGGTCACCGACGAGCCAGGCATCTACTTCATACCCGCACTCATCGACGACTGGAAGGCAAGCGGACACTGCAAGGAGTTTATCAACTTCGACAAGCTGGAGACCTATAAGGACTTTGGTGGCATCCGCATTGAGGACGACCTGCTCATCACAGACGACGGTTGCCGCTTCATCGGCAAGGACATCATCCCCTACCACCCGAAGGATGTGGAGGAGTTCATCGCCAACAACTAATAAAATAAGAACATAAACAATAAAAACAATACTATTCATGAAGAAAATCATCCTGGCCGCTATGGCGGCCATGCTGACCCTCAATGCAGGCGCAGCTGAGAAGAAGGACGGTGAGAAGGCCAACCAGCCCGTATTCACCACTGTCAAGGCAAACCCCATCACCAGCATCAAGAACCAAAACCGTTCGGGAACCTGCTGGGACTATAGCACACTCTCTTTCTTCGAGGCTGAACTGCTGAGAAAGACCAACAAGACATTCGACCTCTGCGAGGCTTTCGTTGCCAACAAGACCTACATGGACCGCGCCATTCAGGTGGTGCGTCTGCATGGCGACTGCCAGTTCGCACAGGGCGGTAGCGCCTACGATCCCCTCTTCGCCATCCAGCACTACGGCATCTGCCCCGAGGACGCTATGCCTCGCACAGGTAGCCTGTATGGCGACACGCTGTTCAACTTCAACGAGTTCTTCAACGTGATGTCTCCTTACGTGGCCGCTGTGGCTAAGAGCAACGCCAGCAAGCTGTCTCCCGCATGGAAGAACGGCCTGCAGGGCATCCTCGACTCATACCTCGGCAAGTGCCCCGAGAGCTTCAAGTATGAGGGCAAGACCTATACTCCGAAGAGCTTCGCTGCCGCCATCGGCCTCGACTCTGTGGCTTGCAACGAATATGTGAGCTTCACATCTTACACACACCATCCGTTCTGGACCACATTCGCAGTTGAGGTGCAGGACAACTGGCGCAACCCATTGTCATGGAACGTGCCTATCGAAGACCTGGGCAGAATCATCGACAACGCCATCATGAACGGCTATACCGTGGCTTGGGGCGGCGACGTTTCTGAGGAAGGCTTCACACGCGACGGCCTGGCCTACATGTACGACACCAAGAAACTGGAGAGCCTTGAAGGCTCAGACATGGCTCGTTGGCTCAAGCTTACCAACACCCAGAAGAAGAACCTCATCGACTCTTTGGGCGTAAACGTGCCTGAGGTGACTCCTACACAGAAGCAGCGCCAGGAGCGTTACGACAACTGGGAGCTGACAGACGACCACGGTATGCTCATCTACGGTATCGCCAAGGACCAGAACGGCAAGGAGTACTACATGGTGAAAAACTCTTGGGGTGAGACCGGCAAGTACAAAGGCACTTGGTACATGACCAAGAACTACATCATTGCCAACACCATGGACTACATGGTCAACAAGAACGCAGTGCCTAAGGACATCCGAAAGAAGTGCGGTTTCTAAGTCCAACAACTTAGAAGCATAGCTATAACAACACCAAGGGCCATCCCCGTCAACACTGACAGGGATGGCCCTTTTGCATATCCGCACAAAAGCAAAGCACATATCGCCCCACCCCACAACCCAAGGGAACAAATGCTTAACACCTTCGGCACATAGCCAGACGCATTTAACCTTATCGCCCATTAAACCGAAACAGGAAGAACAAAAGGAGCACCATTGGTTCTTTTCAACGCTTGTCGGCGTTTCTTTCGACATCTTACTTCCATCCGCTTTTCGACATAGCCCACAATGCTTTCAATGCCCCCGGCACCACCTGCTTGAAACAAACACTAACAGGAATTAAAATCTAAAGACCGATTTGGTGGGCAAATGCCAAATTATTCTATAGAGATTAACACATATATCTTCATTTTTTCGTATCTTTGCCATAGAAACAAAAACAACTAAAGATGCATTTCAAGTGGAAGTATGACGCACCTACACCACAACAATCGCAGCAAGCCAAAGAATTAGGCGACAAACTGAGCATGAGCCCCATTTTGGCCCAACTGCTCATCAAGCGTGGCATCACCACCGAGAGTGCGGCCAAGCGCTTCTTCAGGCCCCAGCTTGCCGACCTCATCAACCCATTCCTCATGAAGGATATGGACGTGGCGGTCGACAGGCTTAACGATGCCATGGGGCGCAAAGAGCGCATCTTGGTATATGGCGACTACGACGTGGACGGTTGCACGGCTGTGGCTTTGGTGTATAAATTCCTTCAGCAATTCTATTCGAACATCGACTATTACATACCCGACCGCTACGACGAGGGATATGGCGTGAGCCAAAAGGGAATAGACTACGCGAAGCAAACAGGCGTGAAACTCATCATTATCCTTGACTGCGGAATAAAAGCCGTCAAGGAGATAGAGTATGCCAAAAGCTTGGGCATTGACTTCATCATCTGTGACCACCATGTGCCCGATGAGGTAATGCCGCCGGCTGTGGCCATCCTCAACCCCAAACGGACCGACGACAGCTACCCCTTCAAGCAGCTGTGCGGATGTGGTGTGGGCTTCAAGTTTATGCAAGCCTTCGCCAAGAACAACGGCATCCCGTTCTCGCGACTCATCCCCCTACTCGACTTCTGTGCCGTGAGCATCGCCGCCGACATCGTTCCGGTGACCGACGAGAACCGCATACTTGCCTTCCACGGCCTGAAACAGCTCAACCAAAACCCCAGCGTGGGCCTAAAGGCCATCATCGACATCTGCGGGCTTAACGGACGCGAGATATCGATGAGCGACATCATCTTCAAAATAGGACCACGCATCAATGCGTCGGGACGCATGGAGAATGGCAAGGAGAGCGTCGACCTGCTCGTAGAGAAGGACTTCTCGCTGGCACTAAAAGCCGCACGACACATCAACGAATACAACGAGCAACGCAAGGACATCGACAAGCAGATGACCGAAGAGGCCAACCTAATCGTGTCGAAACTGGAAAACCAAAAGCACCAGTCGAGCATTGTGCTCTACGACGAGAACTGGAAGAAGGGTGTCATCGGCATCGTGGCGTCGCGCCTCACGGAAATCTATTTCCGCCCAACCGTGGTGCTAACGCGCGATGGCGACTTAGCTACTGGATCGGCGCGCTCAGTGATGGGATTCGACGTTTACGCAGCCATCAAAAACTGTCGCGACCTATTGCTCAACTTCGGAGGCCATTCCTACGCCGCCGGCCTCACACTGAGATGGGACGATATACGAGAGTTCCGCCAACGATTCCAGCATTATGTGGAAGAACATATCCAACCAGAACAAACGGAGCCCATACTCAACATCGACGCTGTGCTCGACTTCAAGGACATCTCAAAGCGTTTGCACAACGACCTGAAGCGATTCTCGCCCTTCGGACCGGGCAACACCAAACCTGTGTTCTGCACAACGGGCGTGTACGATTACGGAACGAGCAAGGTGGTGGGCCGGCAGCAAGAGCACATCAAGTTGGAACTGGTCGACTCTAAGTCGGGAACTGTGGTCAACGGCATAGCCTTCGGCCAAAGCGCCTCCGCACGATACATAAAGTCGCGACGATCGTTCGACATCGCATACACCATTGAAGGCAATATCTTCAAGCGTAACCAGGTTCAACTGCAGATAGAGGATATCCGGCCGACGGAAAGCGAGGATGAACTATAAACACATCACGGAGACGCATACGGATACCGCGGGCGTCTCCGTTTTTTAACAACAATCGGTCATTAGATTGCCACAAGACGACAAATACTTAGGGATACTTAAGAAATACTGGGGCTACTCGGAATTCAGAGGTATCCAGCGCGAAATTATTGAGAGCATAGGGGCAGGCAAGGACACGCTCGGCCTTATGCCAACGGGCGGAGGGAAATCCATTACATTCCAGGTTCCCGCCATCGCCCAGGAGGGCGTGTGCATTGTCGTCACACCTCTTATCGCCCTCATGAAGGACCAAGTGAGCCACTTGAAACAGAAGGGCATACAAGCAGCCGCCATCTACTCAGGACAGGCGCGCTCCGAAATCATCAAGATTCTCGAAAACGCTATCTTCGGCGCCGTCAAACTGCTCTACGTATCGCCCGAACGCCTCGCTTCCGATATCTTCTTGGTGAAGCTCAAGCACATGAAGGTGAGTTTCATCACCGTCGACGAGGCCCACTGCATCAGCCAATGGGGCTACGACTTCCGACCATCCTACCTACAAATTGCGGAGATCCGACGCGTCAAGCCCGACGCTCCCGTGTTGGCCCTGACCGCCACCGCCACACGACGCGTCATGGACGATATCATGGAACGCCTGCAATTCAGAGAAAAGAAGGTGTTCCGCATGAGCTTCAAACGCGACAACCTGGCTTACGTGGTACGCGAGGCGCTGGACAAATACGCCGAACTGCTCCATATTCTTAAGTCGGTAGAAGGCAGCGCCATCATTTACACACGTAGCCGGAGGCGAAGCAAGGTCGTGTCGGAATGGCTTGAACAGCAGGGCGTGTCGGCCACATTCTATCACGCAGGATTGGAACCCGCCATTAAAGACGAACGGCAAAAGCTTTGGCAAACCGATAAAAAACGCGTCATGGCAGCCACCAACGCCTTCGGAATGGGTATTGACAAGCCCAACGTGCGCCTTGTGATTCATCTCGACTGCCCCGATTCGGTAGAGGCTTATTTCCAAGAGGCGGGACGAGCTGGACGCGACGGAAAGAAAGCGTATGCCATCCTGTTGTGGAACGGCCACGACCATGCCGTACTGGCAAAAAGGATCAAGACCACCTTCCCATCCAAGGAGATCGTGCGCGATGTGTATGATCATCTGGCTTATTTCTTCCAAGTGGGACTGGGCAGCGGCAACGGGCACACCTTCACGTTCAACATAGATCAGTTCTGCTATATCTATCACTTCTACCCTCTCTACGTAAACTCCGCGCTGCACATCTTGCAAAGCGCAGGTTACATCGAATATGAGACCGATCCCGACGCGCGAGCACGACTTAGGTTCCTGCTTGGACGCGACGAGCTCTACAAGCTATACGAGACAACGCCCAACGAGGAGGCCGTCATCTCCGCCTTGCTACGGAACTATAGCGGTCTGTTCTCCGACTACCGTTACGTTGAAGAGGCACTCATCTCACAGGTTAGCGGGCTCAGTCAGAATGAGGTTTACCTCATCCTAAAAAGCCTGAGCCACAGGCGAATACTACATTTCATCCCTCAGCGCAAGACACCATTCATCACCTACACCCAAGATCGCATAGACGGTTGCGACGTGGTGATACCTGCCAGCGTGTACGACCAACGCAAAGAGCAATTCATCAAGCACGTCAACGCCATAGAAGCATACGCCACCAACAACCACGTGTGCCGTAGCCGACAGCTCCTCCGCTACTTCGATGAGACGAAATCGGAAGACTGCGGCATCTGCGACGTATGCGTTGACCACCAGCCCAACCCCAATGCGGAACAAGAATTCAAAGACGCCAAGCAAGCTATACTCGACCTCTTAGCCGATCATAAGCCCCACGACATCAAAGAAACATCCGAGCTTCTTTTGCCCCGAAAAGCCTTCAAGGAAGCACTCAAATATCTCTGCAATGAGGAACTCGTTCACATAGACGGTCTCATGATTTACCGCTAATCACGAGAATCGCCCTACATTATCAAACCTCAGCCCCCAAACGTCACATCCAAAGCGCCGCATTGCAACAGGACAATGGCCCAACGGCATGTTCAAAACGCAACCTTTCGAACGTTACAAAGACATAAATCCCTGACTCTCACTTTAAGGAGAGCCAGGGATTCCTATTTGTGTTTGTGCTTGTGTTTGTGTCTATATCCTATTAGTTGTTTTCAGGACGCAACTGGCGTACAGTCTCGGCGGCACGCCACATCTCCATGTCGTGCATGGCCTGCAGCTCGGCATTGAGCTTCTCGCGGTAATCGGGCAGTGAGTTCTTGTCGATAGAAATCTGAGCCTCTGTGCCATTCTCCACACTCAGGTAAAGCCACTCCATCACAGGCTTGATGGCTGCCTTGAAGCGAGGAGCCCAGTCGAGGGCGCCACGCTGGGCCGTTGTTGAGCAATTGGCATACATCCAATCCATTCCCTTCTCACCGAACAACGGGGCAAGGCTCTGTGTGAGCTCCTCAACAGTCTCATTGAAAGCCTCAGAGGGTGAGTGTCCGTGAGAACGGAGCACCTCATACTGGGCCTCGAACAATCCCTCGATAGCACCCATCAGCGAGCCGCGCTCACCAGTAAGGTCAGACGTAGCCTCCTTGTGGAAGGTTGTCTGGAACAAGTAACCAGCGCCAATGCCGATACCGAAAGCTATGCACTTCTCCTCGGCCTTGCCCGTAGCATCCTGATAGATGGCATACGAGCAGTTCAAGCCACGGCCCTCAAGGAACATAGTGCGAAGTGATGTGCCCGATCCCTTAGGAGCCACCATGACGACATCAACATCCTCGGGAGGAACAACACCTGTGCGATCCTGCCAGTTGATAGCAAAGCCATGACTATAATAGAGGGTCTTACCCTTTGTAAGATACTTCTTAAGCTTAGGCCAAACGGCAATCTGACCGGCATCGGAAAGCAACATGCAGATGATGGTTCCTTTCTCGGCAGCCTCCTCTATGGAGAACAAAGTCTTGCCCGGTACCCATCCATCGGCAACAGCCTTGTCGTAGGTCTTACCCTGACGTTGGCCTACAATTACATTGAAACCATTATCCCTAAGGTTGCCTGCCTGACCAGGACCCTGAATACCATATCCGATAACAGCGATTGTCTCGTCCTTCAAAATCTCACGAGCTTTCTCCAACGGAAACTCTTCCTTGGTGACAACATCTTCTACAACGCCACCAAAATTCATTTTTGCCATAAGCTAATATTATTAAAAACGTTATACGTCAAAGTTCTCTCAGCATCTTCATGCATTGTTTACGTGCACAAAGGTAGTGATTTAAAATAATATATGCAAGTTTTCTTTTAATCTTTTACGAATTTCATCAAACATCTTACGATTTCTTGCTTTGTATCATCATCGCGAGTGATACGCACACAATACTCATCGACTCCAGTTTGCTCTTTCCATAAGCTCAGCCTGTCGCCTTGATGAGCCTCAGCCACATAGGCAACCTCGAAGCGTTTGAGCCGATGCTGGCGGTACCAATCGAGGTCGAAAAGATCGAGCACATGCTCGATGTATTTTACGGAATTGATGTGTCCGTTGACATCCACATCATTATAATAGGTGTCGATGGTGCGAACGAGCGCCGCATCTTTGCCCATCTTCACCCTACCCGGCTTGTCGATGGGGCACGGCTTGTCGGTTTCCACATACTCGCTGATCAATCCCCCTTGCACCTCGAAGATGTCGGCAGGCTGGCGTGTTTCAGTATCGATCAAGGCCCACACGCTGCGTCCATAGCCATAGACTTTGCCATCGTCGGGACTTTTCACAGCGAAGTTACGGCTGGTAAAGAAGCGCATCACGCCCTCAACCCACGTCTCGATGTCGAACTTCTCGTATGCCACCGGCATCTCCTCCATCTCAATGACCAGTCGCGACAACACCCACGTGCGGTGGATCTTGTTGAGGTAACTCATGCCATAGTCGCGGTCGTTGCTATGGAAGTCGGCGGCATTGAGCATAGAATTGCCAAGATGTCCAACAAACAGATGGTTGCTGAAGTCGCAACGGAACGGCTCCGCCATGAATGCATAGCGGCCAACCTTAGGCAATAGTTCTTTCTTCATAGTTGTTATTCTTGATGTTTATTAAGGTAATCGGTGACTGGTTCGTCAAAGCTGCGGGTCACGGCGATGTGGCCTGAGCGCGTGTACTGCAAGATACAGTGGAAACTGTTGAACTGCTCATAGAGGTCGGTGATATCCTCTGTCAGTCCGGCTTGCAACACAGTGGAATATGTGGGGTTAACCTCCATCATACGCGCACCGTGCTTTCGGATGACGCGCGATATCTCTGAGTTGTCGAGCAGTACGGGGGTGGAGATCTTAAAGATGGCCACCTCGTGGATAAACAACTCTTCGTTGGTATAGTAATTGGCCTTGATGACGTCTATTTTCTTCTCGATCTGCTTGGTGATTTTCTCGATCTGGTCGGGGGCGCTCCAACAAGTGATGGTGTACTTGTGGATTCCCTCCAGGCTCGAAGCCGACACATTGAGGCTCTCTATATTCACTTGGCGACGAGTGAAGACGGCTGTCACTTGATTGAGAACACCCACTACGTTCTCGCTGTAAACCAGCAGGGTGTAAAACTGCTTGGCCGTTTCTTTATCCTTATTATCCATACGTTTTCTCAATTTGTGGTTAAATGTCCAGATGCAGCAGCATCTCGTCGATGGCACTACCGGGAGTAATCATCGGCGTTACGTTCTCGTCCTCCTTCACTGCACACTCCAACAAATAAGGTCCGTCGGTGCTGAGCATCTCGGCTATCTTAGCCTTCAAGTCGGCTCGGTCGACAGCCACACTATAAGGGATGCCGTAACCGCGTGCGATGATCTCGTAACAGGGATTCATCATGCGGGTGAACGAATGGCGATGGTTAAACATCAGGTCTTGCCATTGGCGCACATTGCCCAGGTAATTGTTGTTGAGCAAAATCATTTTCACGGGTGCCTGCTGCTCCATGATAGTGCCCAACTCTTGGATGGACATCTGGAAGCCGCCATCGCCCATGAACAGGCAGATGGTGCGGTCGGGCGCGCCAAAGGTGGCACCGACAGCCGCTGGTAGACCAAAGCCCATGGTTCCCAGGCCTCCGCTGGACACAACGCTCCGCTTGTGCTTGTACTTGAAGTATCGACAAGAGAACATTTGGTTCAGGCCCACATCGTTCACGAGAACAGCATTGCCCTCGGTAGCCTCTGCCACAGCATTGACCACCTCGCCCATCAGCAACGGTCCGCCGGTGGGATGGATAGAGGGCGTGATAACCTCCTGCTGTTCCTCGGCCTGCAACGGCTTGAACGAGTCGCGCCACTCTTGGTGCGAAGCCTCATGGAGCAAACTCGTAATGGCGGGCAACGACACCTTGCAGTCGCCCACAACGGCCACATCGGTCTTCACATTCTTGTCGATCTCCGACGGATCGATGTCGAGATGAATTATCTTAGCTTGACGGGCATAGCTATCGATGCGCCCAGTGACACGGTCGGAGAAGCGCATGCCAATAGCGATCAGCACATCACACTCCTGCTCCTTGACGTTGGGCGCATAGTTGCCGTGCATACCCAGCATACCCATGTTGAGCGGATGATCGGAAGGCAGGGCCGAGAGGCCCATCAGCGTGCGGCCCGCAGGGATGTCGGCCTTCTCGAGAAACGCCTTGAGTTCCTGCTGTGCGCCACCCAGTTCCACGCCCTGTCCTACGAGGGCAAAGGGCTTCTGAGCCTTGTTGATGAGTTCGGCGGCCTGTCGCACAGCCTCCTCACTAACCTCGGGATACGGGTTATACGACCTCACATTGTCGGCCTTGCCCGGCATCCACTTGGCCTTGCCCGTCTGCGCATTGCGCGGAAAATCGAGCACCACTGGGCCTGGGCGACCACTGCGGGCGATGTAGAACGCCCGATTGACGGCCCAAGCCACATCCTCGGCGCTGCGTATCTGATAGCTCCACTTGGAAATGGGTTGCGCCATTCCCACAAGGTCGACCTCCTGGAAGGCGTCGGTGCCAAGCGAAGCCACACCCACCTGTCCAGCAATAACCACAATGGGCGTAGAGTCCATCATGGCATCGGCCACACCGGTCAGCGTGTTGGTGGCGCCGGGACCCGACGTCACTACAGCCACGCCCACTTCGCCGCTCACCCGCGCATAGCCCTCGGCGGCATGGGCGGCAGCCTGCTCGTGGCGCACCAACACATGGCGGAACCACGGATCGCGCTTACGCGTATAGGTGTAGAGCGCATCGTAAACGGGCATGATGGCTCCACCGGGGTATCCAAATATCGTGCGCACACTTTCCTGATACAGGGCGCGCATCAAAATCTCTGCTCCTGTGCATTCCTCACCAATGCGGATTCCAGCCCAGGGCACTTCCTTTATGTTGTCTTCTGTCATAAGTAGTCTGCTTAATCTATGATTCTTACACCGCCCTTGTCGGCTGAGCTAACACTCTGCGCATAAGCCCTCAAGGCCTTGCTCACCTCACGGTGGCGGCGCAACGGCTGCTGCGGGCGGGCCGCCAATTCCTCATCGCTGAGTTTGACGTTGATGGTACGGCTGGGAATGTCGATGACGATGATGTCGCCATCCTTAATTTTTCCAATGTTGCCACCCGACGCCGCCTCGGGCGATATGTGTCCAACGCTCAAGCCGCTGGTGCCGCCCGAGAATCGTCCGTCGGTGATAAGGGCACACTCTTTGCCGAGATGGCGGCTTTTGATGTAGGAGGTGGGATAAAGCATTTCCTGCATGCCCGGACCGCCCTTGGGACCTTCGTGGGTGATGACGACGCAATCGCCCGACTTCACCTTACCTCCGAGAATGCCCTCACAAGCGTCGTCCTGAGAATCGAAGACCACGGCTGGACCTTCGAAATGCCACAGTTCGGGAGCCACACCGGCTGTCTTCACCACACAACCATCTTGGGCGATGTTGCCAAAGAGCACTGCCAAACCACCGTCTTTCGTATAGGCGTGTTCCATATCGCGTATGCATCCCGCAGCACGATCGGTGTCAAGACTGGGCCATTGCTCATTCTGACTGCCCATCTGGGTGGAGAAACGGCGACCGGGGGCACTGTGGTAGATGCGGTCGGCCTCAGCATCGACCGACGCACCAGTGATGTCGTAGCGAGCCATTGCCTCGTCGAGCGTCAGTCCATCAACGCGCTTGGCGTGGCCACGTATCAGTCCGCCCTTGTTCAGCTCGTTCAAAATGCCCAGGATGCCACCAGCTCGGTTGCACTCTTGGACTGAATATTTCTGGGTGTTGGGCGAAAGCTTGCACAGGCATGGCGTCTTTCGGCTCAGCTCATCGATGTCGTTCATATTGAAGTCGGCGCCGCCCTCTTGGGCCACAGCCAACAGATGGAGCACGGTATTGGTGGAACCTCCCATGGCGATATCGAGCGTCATGGCATTGAGGAATGCATCGCGCGTAGCGATGTTACGCGGCAGCACACTCTCGTCGCCATCTTCGTAATAAGCCAAAGCGTTCTTTACGATTTGGCGGGCGGCCTGCTTAAACAGTTCTATACGATTGGCATGTGTGGCAAGAATGGTGCCGTTGCCGGGAAGCGACAGGCCAATGGCTTCGGTAAGCGAGTTCATAGAGTTGGCCGTGAACATACCCGAGCAACTGCCACAACCGGGGCACGCGCATTGCTCAATCTGCTGCAACTCGTCGTCGCTCACCTCACTGTCGGCTCCAGCGATCATGGCCGTAATGAGGTCGGCGTTCTGACCACGCCAACGCCCGGCTTCCATGGGACCGCCCGAGCAGAACACCGTGGGGATGTTGAGGCGCATGGAAGCCATGAGCATGCCCGGAGTTACTTTGTCGCAATTTGAGATGCAAATCATGGCGTCAGCCTTGTGGGCGTTGACCATGTATTCCACTGAGTCGGCAATGATGTCGCGCGATGGCAGGGAGTAAAGCATACCATCGTGACCCATGGCGATTCCGTCGTCGATGGCGATGGTGTTGAATTCTGCTGCATAGCAACCCATCTTTTCGATTTCCTGCTTAACAATCTGTCCAATCTCATGCAAATGTGTGTGGCCGGGTACAAACTGTGTGAATGAGTTGACAACGGCAATAATGGGTTTTCCAAACTGCTCGTGCTTCATTCCTGTGGCAACCCAAAGGGCGCGAGCTCCTGCCATACGTCTGCCTTCCGTGCAGACGGCACTTCTCAATGGATGTTTCATAACTACTTGTTCTCTAAATACGGCTGCAAAGGTAACGACTTTAACTCAATTCTACAACAATCCGTTTTAAAAAAATCATGTTTTTTAATCAAACTGAAAGTAAAAAACACCATTTAAACACAAAATAATAACAAACCAACCTATCCTAACGACTACCATCCATCAACTTGCCTGACTGCAGAATTTGATGGGTTTACCAACAAAAATCCGCTGGCTTCCATGCGGGAAACCAGCGGATTTCATATTTTCAAGGCTCTCTATGCGAAGCCTTATGGGATGCGATTACTTTACGTAAACGATAGCCAGACGGTTAGAAGTGCTGCCCTGAACACCCTTACCTGTAGCCTCGTCAACAATAACGCCCTTGTTGCTCAGGTACTTGGCAACAACCTTGGCACGAGCCTCAGAGAGCTTCTGGTTGAACTTCTTGCTACCCTCAGGAGAAGCTGTAGCGATAACCTTCACGTGGCTACCCTCCTTAACAGCGTCGAGAGCTGCCTTAGAATCTCTGGTCAGAGCGCTCTTGCCCTGTGCGAAAGTAACGATAACAGTGTTGGCGGCGCAGTCGGCGTTAACCTCCTTGACAACCTCCTTGACAACCTCCTTAGGCTTCTTGGCGAGCTCGTTGCGCAGATCATTGATGGTCTGGTTCAGAGCGTCGATCTCGTTCTGGTCGCGGAGCTGGGCAACGGTGAAGTTGTGACGGCCGTCGTGGTTCTGGAACTTGTAAACAACACCAGCGTTGAGCTGGAAGAAAGCGTTGTTGATGTTATAAGCACCCTGGTTGGCGCTAGATGTGGCCTTGTAACCATAGTCGTTATAGTCGCTCTCGCCATTGCAGCCAGGCATACCGTTGAACACCCATGTCACTGCAGGCTCAACATAGAACTGCCACTGCTTCTTGCTGCCGAAGTTGAACTGGAAGTCCAAACCAGCCTTAGAAGTCATACGGTTGATGGCGCGGCCATCCTCCTGGTGCATGAACACGTGACCCCAGCCGATGCCATAAACAGCACCCAGCTCAAATGTGCGAGGGTCGCCCTTGTAACCAGCGAACAGGTTGCTGAGGTTCAGGGTTCCGAGCAAAGAGGTGTTCATTGCGCGAACAGCCAAACGGGTAGAGGCCCAAGGCTTGTTTGAGAAATAAGCGTTGCTCTCAATGGCCAAACCGAAGACCGGGGTGATGTTCTTACCAATGCGCAGGCCAGCGTTGGGGTTCAGACCCTTCATCCAGCTGTGGCCAGTCATCTTGGTGCTAACGCCACCGTTAACTCCAATGTACATGTTGTCAAAAACCTTGCTTCCCTCAACTGTAGTCTGAGCAGAAACAGAAGCGGCAACCAAAGCGGCTGCAAACAAAGTAAATAACTTTTTCATACTCTCTAAAATTTAAATTATTTATGTTTTATTCTATTATCTCTCGTCGTTTCAGAATGCAAAGAAAATGTTTTTTCTTGAAACTTCCAAATATTTCACCCACAAAAAGACACATTTTGCATCAAAAACGTATTTTACATCACTTTTTTACACTAAAAACAGAGAAAAACCAAAGGAAAGGCCACATATTGAATATATTATCCTTTGATTTACATGGTTTCAAAAGTCTGTGCCCGTTAACACACAAGAGGATAAAAGATGGCTATATCAATGGAACAATAGACCATAATCTATCAACGAAAACAGACGTCACCCCACAACCAAAATCACGAAACTTAATGACATTCAGGCATTTCAATAATTATGCATTACAATTACAATGCTTTAAAACGGGGCCTACCACACCGAATATCGCACAGGGACGGCCTGCCAACAAACGCAACTTTTTTCAGCAAAGAAACCCAAACCAAAGACCAATCTATCACACGAGACCATGCTATCATGCCCGACAAAGAACACCCACCTGTAACCAGCAACCATCCTCCACCCCACACCTTATATTATATAGAGATACAATAGTCGGTTGGGTGCGTTTGTAAAAAGCGCGACAAACTATATTGAAAACTACACATTTATTATCCATCGCAGAAATATTTGGCGCAAATACGCCATTCTCAGCGCATTTACGCAATCGTCTGACTATCAGTATCTTATCGCACAAAAACTTCATTCAGCTCTCCACCTCCGTCCTTCAACCTTGCAAAACATGCCTAACCGCAGTGCGAAACATGGCTAACCGAGACTCGAAACATGGCCTTTCGCATCTCAGTTTGGCATGTCTCGCAACTCGAAAGATGCCTAACCGCAGGCGCTTCTGCTATTTCAGCCACCAAATTCTCGCAAAAATAACATTTTCGCACGTTAGTTCACAGGAAACACCCCACTAACTTTTTAGCCAAAAATCAAGACATCGCCCACAGATTCCACGTAGTTGCCAACCTTGCCGTTTGCCAAAGGGAGCTAAAAAAAAGAATGGGCGAGGTTGAAGTCGCCCATTCGTTTCATATCCAATCACTTGTTAGATTGAGGCTGTTTTTAGAATGTGATCACTTTCACAGAATAGGGTTCGAGTTCCACCTTTGGGCCAACCTCAACGCCAGTTGTCTCCACAACGGTACGCTCAAAAGGTTTTCCTGCAAAGCCTTCAACCTTTGCACCTGTGGGGATAGCGAGCCCCTGCAACGACACTGAGAGGCTGGCAGGCAGGGCATTAACCAACTTAACGATGGTCTTGCCCGTCTTGCTATCCCTCACCACGCTTGCTGCCACGCGGTGGCTCAGCTCAGGGCGTACGCTCATCTTCGAGCCCACATACACATCGCCACCATGGGTACCCCATAAACGCTGAGTGTGGTAACTCGGTGTCAGGCAGGTAATGGTGTCGTTGTTGAAGTAAATCATGTCGGGGTTCCAATTGGAATAGCCGTCCTTACACAACAATGGCGCGTAGCTTGTCATCGACACCACATCACCATTGCGCTCCAAGCCACAGAGATACATGGCCTCAACGAGAGCACTCTCCACCGTGCGGGTGCGCGAGGCGTACTCACCCAAATACACCTTGGGCGCATTGCGGTCGTAGTGGTCGTAGTAGTCTTGATGGTGCATGAACCATCCTGGCGACTCATAATAGTGCTCGTCAACAAGATCGAGAATGTCTTTGTGTTCCTTGGCAAACTTCCAGCCCTCCACATAGTCGGCCGACGGGTCATGGAAGGGGCCCACTGTACCTACGACTATCATATTGGGATACTTTGCCTTGATGGCCTTGCAGATCATCTCGTAACGCTCCTCAAACGTGGTGGAGATAATGTCCTCATTGCCGATACCCACATATTTGAGTCCAAATGGTTCGGGGTGGCCGGCCTCGGCGCGCATCTTGGCCCATTTCGACGTGGCGGGGTCGCCATTGGCCCACTCTATCATGTTGAGGATTTCTTGGCAATAGGCGGGCATGTCTTTCATAGGGATACCCCCCTGCTGCCCCCCAAGGCCTTCCTTGTTGGGAGCGGAATTTTGACAGGGAACACCTGCTGCCAACACAGGCAACGGCTCAGCCCCAAGGTCTTCGCAAAACTGGAAATACTCGTAGAAACCCAAGCCGCGAGTCTGATGGTAGCCCCAAATGTTCTTATCGGGCTTACGGTCTTGCCAAGGTCCAACGGTATGGTTCCAATGGTAGATGTTGTCGAGGCCCTGTCCGTGACTCATGCAACCGCCTGGGAACCTCACAAACTTTGGATGGAGAGCGGCAATGGCCTCGGCCAAGTCCTTGCGGAGCCCATGCCCCTTGAAGGTCTCATGGGGGAAGAGGCTCACCATATCGATCGCCACATGACCTTCCTTGAGCGGTGTCAGAGCCAAGCGCACCTGTCCCTTCACCGCTTTCTTATCCACTACCAGCGGAAGGGCATAGCGATTCCAACCTTGGCCCTCGGTCTTGATTTTCTCCTTGGCATACACCTCACCATTCTGACCGATGAGTTGCACCAACACCTGGTTCTTTTCACCATTCTCATTGCGCAGGTAAACAGAAAAGTCGAACGCTTGGTTAGCTGCTGCCGTGATGCCATCCCACCCTATATTATATAAGGTGTCTTTAGCAGCCACCACTGCATAGTGGGCGTTGTTCTTGCTCAGAGGCACATCAGTCTTCACAACAATGGGGCGGTTCGATTGCCATGCGGTGGTTGACGACCATTCGCGTCGATCGGCCGAGGTGTACTCAAAGTCGCGATTTTGCACCAACTCTGCGTACAATCCGCCATCGGCCGCACGACTGATGTCCTCAAAAAACACGCCAATGAGCTTATCGCTAATGGGTTTGGACTTCGAAGCGTCGACGCGGAGGGTGGCGTCGACATGGTTGCCAATGGAGGCAAAACGCTTGGCATCGTCGCGCATCGACTCGCTACTCAGCTCCGCATCGCGACGAACGGCATCGAAATACTGGCAGATGTAATCGAGATGCACCTTGGGCACATCAAACATATTGCCATGACGCAACACGCCATTCACCGTGGCCGTGTCCTTCATCCATGCCGCATCATCAATGGTACTGGGATCGGGCGACTCAGTAAACTTGCGGAAATCCTTCGATGCCTGCACATAATGCTTCGACCCATCCTTAGCCTTATAATAAATGTCGAACGTTCCGTCGTCCATCTGGAACATCACCGGACTGAGCGCTCCCTTCACTGTAGTCTGCGGATAATCTTGCGGACGCCATGTCACAAGATCCTCACTGTAAGCCGCGGCGAAACAAGGAGAATAGTTGTTCACGCTAAACACAAGTCGCCACGAGCCATCCTCCGCATGAATCACACAAGGGTCGTACATGCGTTTCTCGCTTCCCCACTGCGCATAATCAGACGAACACAACTGGCCAACATCCATCCAAGTCTCGTCATCAGTGAAATAAGCCAGGTGAAGACCTGCTTTCTCGCCAGGCGAATAGATAAAAACCTCGCACGTCGTATCATTGTCCAATATCTGATAAGCGGGCAACGTTTGTTGGGCTTTGGCCTGAACTGCCGCACAAGCAGCCAGGACAATCAGCATTTTCTTCATATTTTACGATTCAAGTTGGTTTGTTTTTGAATTGAACGGATAGGAATAGCAAAAGCCATCAAATCATTCCTCTAAATGGCTGAGTGCAGCCTATCTTATGCAAAGATAGTGCAAACGAATGCCATGAGAACTTGTTATCAATTGGCTGAGTGCAACCTATCTTATGCAAAGATAATGTTTTCCCAACACAATATGGCTTTGGAAAAGCGAAAAAATAGCCAAAAATAAAAAACGAAAAAGGCAGGTAACATCACTGCCACCTACCTTCCAAAACTAGAGAGTTATAAAAAAATCAAGTATCATACGGTTTGTTCTATAATCTTCATGCCCTCTTCCACAGCCTGCATATTCAGCGGGATGAGGCCATGATGACGTTCAGGCAAACTCTTGAAGAGCGCCTTGTTGAGACCGTCGGTGCTCACCACGGGAGCAACCTTCAGCAATCCACCCAGCACAATCATGTTGAAAACCTTGGAATTCTTCATTTCCGCAGCCTTGTCCATGGCGTTGATGCGATACACGTGGATATCCTTACGGTCTGTAGGGGTCATGATGCCATATCCATCATAGATGAGAATACCGCCAGGTTTCACCTTGGGCGCAAACTTATCCATCGACGGCTGGTTGAGGACGATGGCTACATCATATTTGCTCAGGATGGGCGACGAGATGCGCTCGTCGCTAACAATGACGGTCACATTAGCCGTTCCACCTCGCTGCTCAGGGCCGTAGGCAGGCATCCATGTCACTTCCTTGTTCTCCATCAGGCCCGAATAAGCTAAAATCTTACCCATCGAGAGAACGCCTTGTCCTCCGAAACCTGAAATTATGATTTCTGTTTTCATTCGTCCAACGTATTTTTTAAATCACCCTTGACATATTTCTCAAACATGTGCTCCTCCATCCATTGGTTGGCCTTCACAGGAGAAAGCTTCCAACCGCTGTTGCAGGTAGACACAATTTCCACGAGACTGGAGCCCTTACCCTCCATAGAAGCCGTGAAAGCTTTCTTGATGGCGGCCTTCGCCTTGCGAATAGCGCCTACGTTCTCCACGCTTTGGCGAGTTACGTAGCACGTTCCCTCAAGGTGAGAAGCAAGCTCAGTGATGTTGAGAGGATAGCCATGAATCTTCGGATCACGGCCATAAGGACAGGTGGCAGTCTTCTGACCAATGAGCGTTGTGGGCGCCATCTGTCCACCTGTCATGCCGTAAATGGCATTGTTGATGAAGATCATGGTCAGGTTCTCGCCACGGTTGAGCGCGTGAATGGTCTCGCAGGCTCCGATACAAGCCAAGTCGCCATCACCCTGATAGGTGAAAACGAGGCGGTCAGGCCACAGGCGCTTGATGGCCGTTGCCACGGCAGGTGCACGTCCATGGGCTGCCTCCTGCCAGTCGATGTCAAGATAACGATAGGCGAAAACTGCGCATCCCACAGGGCATACGCCCACCACTTTCTCCGACATGCCCATCTCCTCAATGACCTCAGCCACGAGTTTGTGGACCACTCCATGAGAACATCCCGGGCAATAATGCATGGGGGTGTCGTTCATCAGTTCCGGTTTCTTGTAAACAAGATTCTCCGGTGCAATTATATCGTTTGCCATCTTCCTTACCTCATTAATTTGTCCTTCAAAACGTTGACTATCTCCTCCGGGTCGGGCACGATGCCACCCAAACGACCGAAATGCTCAACTGGCAGAGCGCCATTGACCGCCAACTTGACGTCTTGGATCATCTGACCGGCGTTGATCTCGCTGACGAGAATGCCCTTCTTGCCCTTTGCAGCAGCGGCAATCTCCTTACTCGGGAACGGCCACAGCGTAATGGGGCGGAACAGGCCCACCTTGATGCCCTCTGCACGTGCCAGTTCAACAGCCTTCTCACCAATACGGGCCGCACTTCCGAACGAAACGATGATGTAATCGGCATCGTCGCACTGCTGCGCCTCGTAGCGCACCTCGTTGTCCCGAATAGTTTGGTACTTCTCCTGCAAGTGTATGTTGCGAAGCTCCATGACCTCAGGCTTCAACTCCAACGATGTCAAGATGTTGGGCTCACGGTCTTTCGTGCGTCCCATAGTTGCCCATGGGCACTCTTTCCTCACCTCTTCCTCAGTACGGCGAGGCTTGAATGGAGGCAACACCACCTTCTCCATCATCTGTCCGATGACGCCATCGGAGAGAATCATGACCGGGTTACGATATTTGAAAGCCAACTCGAAAGCCAAGTCTACAAAGTCGGCCATCTCCTGAACGGAGTTCGGTGCCAGCACAATGACGTTGTAGTCACCATTGCCACCGCCACGTGTGGCCTGGAAATAGTCGCTCTGTGATGGCTGGATGGTTCCCAATCCAGGGCCACCGCGCTGCACATTGACTATGACGCCCGGTATCTCGGCGCCAGCCATATATGATATTCCCTCCTGCATGAGGGCAATTCCTGGCGACGAAGATGTGGTCAGCACACGCTTTCCTGCGCCTGCTCCGCCATACACCATATTGATGGACGACACCTCGCTCTCAGCCTGCACAACCACCATACCAGTGGTTTCCCAGGGCTTGAGCAGCGCCAGGGTTTCAATGATTTCACTCTGTGGGGTAATGGGATAGCCGAAAAAAGCATCGGCGCCACATCGGATGGCAGCGTTGGCAATAGCCTCGTTGCCTTTCATTAACACGACTTCTTGTTCTGCCATGGCTTTAGTCCTCCATCTTTTTCTTATAAACCGTAATGCACCCATCAGGACATACGACACCGCAACTGGCGCAGCCAATGCAGTCGTCTGGTCGAGCAGCCTCCACGTACGGATAACCGTGGACGTTCACCTTTTTCTGAGCCAGCGCGATAACATCCTTCGGGCAAGCCACTATGCACAATTGGCATCCCTTGCATCGATCTGTGTTAACGACAATGGCACCTTTAAATTTAGCCATAGGTATAAGATTTAAACAGGTTTGTTATTTCTTCATACTCTGCGTTTGGCCCACGCGGCTTATCCCATCATGGGTTATACGCATCTTTATTATAGAAATTCAAGATGTCCTCGAGCATCGCCTTCGCCTCCACAGCGGGCGACTCGGGGTCGAGTTCTATCGCCTCCATATAGCAATCGAGCGCATGTTTCCAGTCGCCCTGCTGCCTGTAGGCGTTGCCTTTTTGATACCAGTCGGTTGCGGTCATACCTCTTAATAGTAAGCTTTCTTGCCTGCTGCCAACGTATTCTTCATCAAGGAGCAAATGGTCATGGGCCCCACTCCGCCTGGCACGGGCGTGATAAACGAGCACTTCGGTGCCACCTCGTCGAATTTCACATCGCCATTGAGGCGGAATCCGCTCTTGCGTGTGGCATCGGGAACACGCGTTGTGCCCACATCGATGACTACTGCGCCCTCTTTCACCATGTCGGCCGTCACGAAGTCGGGACGCCCGATGGCAGCGATGATGATATCGGCCTCACGGCATTCCTCCTTCAAAGTCTTAGAGTGAGAGTGGCACACGGTCACTGTAGCGTCGCCATACTGCTTCTGCATCATGAGTTGCGCCATAGGCTTTCCTACGATATTGCTGCGGCCAAGGATGACGCATTTCTTGCCAGAGGTCTCCACATGATAGTGTTGGAGCAAGGTCAGGATGCCAAGTGGCGTAGCCGAGATGAAGCACGGCAAGCCAATGCTCATGCGTCCCACATTGATGGGATGGAATCCATCGACATCTTTGCGATAGTCGATAGCCATGATAATTTTTTGCTCATCGATGTGCTTTGGCAGCGGCATCTGGACGATGAATCCGTCGACATCCTCGTCTTTGTTGAGACGGTCGACGCAAGCCAACAACTCCTCCTCCGTGACATCAGCCTCGTAGCGGATGAGTGATGACTTGAAACCGCACTGCTCGCAAGCAATCACCTTGTTCTTCACATAGGTCTCAGAGCCTCCATCATGCCCCACGAGCACGGCGGCCAGGTGCGGTTGCTTACCTCCGCGGGCCACGATGTCCTTCACCTCTTCGGCGATTTGCTGCTTAATGGCAGTAGCTGTCGCCTTTCCATCTATTAATGTGTAAGCCATTGTTCTCCTTATTTATATTTAGGCAAACGGAATTTAATATTCAGGCATGCAGAATCTGTCATTCCCGCATGCTGGGTTCCTTGTTGGAGCAAGTCAAACCAACAACTCCGAAATGCGTGTTTTACAGTTTCGGCATGCGTGGCATAGCGCCCTTCATGTCTTTCATTCGCGCCATCATTGACATGGCTTGGTTTCCCGTAACCATCTTCATCATCTTGCGCGTTTGGTCGAACTGCTTCACCAGTCGGTTCACTTCTTGTATGCTGGTGCCCGATCCCTTTGCGATACGCATCTTGCGGCTTTGGTTGAGCACCTCGGGATGCGTACGCTCCTGCGGTGTCATGCTTCTGATGATGGCCTCAATGCCGTTGAACGCATTGTCGTCGATATCGACATCCTTGATGGCCTTACCCACACCGGGAATCATAGAAGCCAGTTCTTTCAGGTTGCCCATCTTCTTGATTTGCTCTATTTGCTTGAGGAAATCGTCGAAATCGAATTTGTTCTTCTGAATCTTCTTTTGCAGGCGCTTGGCCTCTTCCTCATCGAACTGTTCCTGAGCGCGTTCCACCAATGAGACAACGTCACCCATACCGAGGATACGATCGGCCATACGCTCTGGGTGGAACACGTCGATTGCCTCCATCTTCTCGCCCGTTCCGATGAACTTGATGGGCTTTGTCACCACCGTTCTGATTGACAGGGCAGCACCGCCACGGGTGTCACCGTCGAGCTTTGTGAGCACCACTCCGTCGAAGTCGAGTCGGTCGTTGAACTCCTTGGCGGTGTTCACAGCGTCCTGACCGGTCATGGAGTCGACCACGAAGAGCGTCTCGTCGGGATGAATGGCATCCTTCAGCGATGCGATCTCGCGCATCATCGACTCATCGACAGCCAATCGACCTGCGGTATCCACGATCACAACGTCGTGGCCTTTGGCCTTTGCCTCTTGGATGGCATGGAGCGCTATCTCGTTGACATTCTTGTTTTCGTCCTCAGCGTACACCGGGACGCCGACCTGTGCTCCCACCACCTTCAGCTGCTCGATGGCAGCCGGGCGATAGACGTCGCACGCCACCAACATAGGGTTTTTGTGCTGCTTGGTCTTGAGCATATTGGCCAGCTTACCGCTGAACGTGGTCTTACCCGAACCTTGCAGTCCGGACATCAAGATAATGGAAGGTTTTCCCGACAGATGCAACTCGGTGGCTTCACCACCCATCAGCTTGGCCAGTTCATCGTGCACGATCTTAACCATGAGTTGCCCCGGCTTCACAGCCGTCAACACGTTCATACCCAGTGCCTTTGTCTTCACCGTGTCGGTGAAGTTCTTGGCCACTTTATAGTTGACGTCGGCGTCCAAAAGAGCGCGACGAACATCCTTGAGGGTTTCCGCCACGTTGATCTCGGTGATCTTGCCTTCACCTTTCAGTATCTTGAAAGAGCGTTCCAGGCGTTCACTTAAGTTCTCAAACATTTCTTATCTATTACTTCTTAACTTGATTTTCTTTATTTCAAAAGACATTCCTACGGCTACACACGCACCGTATCTTGTTGCTTTTCGAATCATCGCCTGCTTTTCCACGAATTGCCAGCGTTGTGCAAACCATTTGTTTTACCAGCCTTTCCGCGACCTTCATCGTCCCCACCTTTTGCAAAAACGGAGCCTACGGGCGCCATGAGAACTATCTCTCAAAAGGCCAAATGCAAGCTATCTTCTGCAAAGATACATAATAAATGGTTGCGACGAAAATAAAAAAGCAAGTTTTTTAAGCCAAATTCGCCATTTGGCCCAAAAAGACAGGAGATGCCGGAAGCTACTTTCCCATCCTACTCATCCAAGCGTTCCTTTCGTGCTTTTGCCTCCGTCCGAGTTTCCACACAGCCCACTACGACTTCTATTGAACCCAAATCGGCATTAGACCGAAATGGGTGAGTTATTATGATTTTATGGTTTCTTTCCAACTCTTGTCAGCGTTTCTTTCGGCATCTTGCTTCCGGTTGCGTTTCGCCATAGCCCGCTATGGCTTCAACGCACCCGTTGCAATCTGCTCGAAACAAACGCAAACAAGAATTGAAATCTAATGACCGATTTAGGTTGAAAATGGCTTGAAACAGCCATAAGCCGTTCCAAGCCATCCTCTTGATATGATGCGATCTATTGAAGAATCTGACGCTTTTGGCCGAAAGGCGCAAAGCTATCAGTGGAAAATCCCGGCGCTTTCGCGCGAAGCCTCTGTTAGCGAGTGTTATTACTTGCTAAACTTAGCACTGCGACGATGCCCACCGACGGTCCAGCTCACGACATACACGCCAGAGGGCAGTGAGTTCACGTCCATTTTCTCTGAAGCCATGAACGAGCCCACCTTGCGTCCCGTAGCGTCGTAGACGTTAACTGTGAACCTCAGAGCGTCAGGCGTTTCACTACCGAAGTGCAGATAGCCCATGTCGCGATTGTAGGCCAGCGCATACTCATCGGGCTCCACGGCACCTATTCCCGTCACCTCAGGCGACAGCTTGTCGCCTTTCTTGAAGTACCACAGGCGGTTCTTGCTGGTACCATTGCGCGAGTCGTTTGTGTAGCTCAGGATGTTTGTGTACGCGTTAGAGCTTCCGCCAGACAAGTTGGCGATATGATTCGTGTAAACATTGCGCAGGTTATAATATCCTTCCGTGCCTTGCGGCATGATGTCCCACAGCTGGCGCGTGTCGGTGGTGTCCACCTCAGCCAGTCCCAGTTGGGTTCCCACGTTTGCCGTGGGCGAAGGATCGTTGAGCGCCTTGTTCAATGAGCGGTTGACCAATGAGAAATACTTGCCCACGGGCCGTATGATCCACTCCTCCGCCAAACGGTCGCTTTGGTTGAAATAGCTATAAATCTGATCTGGCGCTCCTCCCTCTATGGCCATGGAATTGCCCGCATTGAGCACCCTATAGTAATAGTTCTCTGCCACGAACGGTGGCGTGGCGTCCGATGGCGTGTCGGGCGTTACGGGCCCATTGGGTTGCTTGGCGGCAAACGCCGAGGAAAGGAATTCGGTGTGATCGCTTACAAACTGCTTGAGGTCGTTCACATATTCCTTGTAACTCGAATACAACACGATCTCATGGTACATACGCGTGTCGATGCCCCACTTGCGGTAGTTCAGCTTTTGCGAGGCGTCGAGCAGCGCGGCCACACTGTCGATCTTCTGATGTAAGAAATCTACCAGTCCATCGCTAAGCGCCTTTTGGTAACGGCGATAGACAAGGCGCGCAAACCAAGGGTCGGTCCACATACGCTGCACCCACACCTTCGAGCCATTGTAAGCCACGTTCACCATCAGCTGTCGTGTGGTGTTACTCCCTCCACGATCGGTTCGGTAATCGTTGTTGTAGGCAATATCGTAGTCCCACAGAGGTCCCCAATACAGCAGCGGATCGTTCTGATCCTTGTAGAAATACGTGCTGTAGAAGCCGTCGACATTGGCCGACACCTCCGTGGCAATGTACCAGTTGGCGAGCGACGTGGAGTCCACAAACCTGCGATAACCTTTATACTCATCGGTGTAATCGCCCGAAATCAAGGCCCACTCAAACTGATTCACATAATCATTGATCCACGCCGTCTGCTTGGCCACAATCTCATCGTCGTCGGGGCGATGGATTCTGATGGGCACCCCATAGTAAGAGGTTGCGAAGCAGTTGCCGTCTCTAAATCCGTCTACCTCCAACAGGTATCCGCCCGAGATGTCCGACGTCTCCGTAAGCGGGAAGTCTTGCTCCACCACATTCACACGATGAGGTCTCACATCCACCTGATCACTAATCTGATACGTGCCCAGGTAGACGCCATTGAGCTCAAGATCCACAAACTTGGCGGCTGGGTTGAACGCCATGCCAAGGAAATCACCCATATACGAAGTGATGGCGTTGCGCATCATGGTCTTATCTGCCGCGTTGGCCAGCAGCGTCCAGCTCTTGGCCTTGGCGTAACCTTTTCCCAAGAATTTCTGCTTCTCCTTGAATTTGATGCGATAAGGCTTCTTGCGCAGGCCCCACGTAGAGTTGCCTCGTCCGCGTATTTGCAGACTGTCGTATTGGGTCACTTGATCGTTCTCATCCACATACACCATCGTGGCATACATGTAAGTTTCTTTGCTCGACACGGCCTTGTTGCCTTCCGTATTGATATAGATGCAAGGCAGGTTGGTCTTACGCACATAAGTTTGTGCACATAAGGCCATTACCCAAAAAGTAAACAGCAGGGGGAGTAACAATCGTTTCATCACATAATCTTTATATTATATACGAAAAGAGGAGGGAATTTCCGCAGTTCCCACCTTTTTTTTATTCATAAAAATGCATAAAATCACTCGAACACATTCTTTCGAATGCGCGTCAAGTAAGCCTTCATGCCATCGGCGTCTTTGTTGTCGATGATGGCCAGCAGTTCCTTCAACTCCGTGCGTATCTGCGCCACCTGATCGTGGGTGTAGGGGTTGAAGAGCACCTCCTGCAGGAGATAGTCGTCCTCCGAGAGCACCCCACGCGCAATGTTCATGTGGCGTTTGAAGGTCGTTCCGGGCGCATCCTGATGCTTCATGACCGCCGAGAACACAAAGGTCGACACGAAGGGTATGCTCAGAGAGTAGGCCACCGTCTTGTCGTGCTCCTCGAAGGTGTACTCATAGATGTTGAGCCCCAACTTCTGATACAGGTCCTTGAAGAATATGCGGCCCATGTAGTCGCCTTCCTTGATGATGATTGCATTCTCTTCCGACAGTTGGTTGAGGTTGGCGAAAGTGGGTCCGAACATGGGATGCGTCGACACATAGGGATGCCCCGTCTTCTCATAGAAGGCTTTCAGGTCGGTCTTCACCGATGCGATGTCGGAGATGATGCAATGCTCGGGCAGGTAAGGCAACACCTCCTCGAAAGCCGACAAGGTGTACTTCACGGTCACGGCGTTGATGAGCAGCTCCGGCTCGAAGGCCTTCACCTCGTCGAGCGAGGTAAACCGCTGGCAGTTATAGGTGAATCGCAAGCGCTTGGCGTTGCGCTCGTAGACCGCCACCTCATGGTCGAAACTGAGCAGATCTATGAAGAACGAGCCCATCTTGCCCGCTCCCATGATAAGTATTTTCATTACGATGCTTGTTTATTGGTTGATGATTTCTATCTGTTGGCGCACGCTCTCCTGGTGGATGAGCTCAAAGATGTGGGCTGCACACTCGGGGTCGACGCCACACACGCTGGCCTGGGCGCCACGTTTCTCCAGAATCTCATTGTAGCGATTGCTCTGGAACACGGTCATGTTGTGCTCCTTCTTATACTGTCCGATCTCGCGGCACACGCGCATACGCTTCGACAGCACCTCCATCATCTGGTTGTCGAGCTCGTCGATCTGTCGGCGCAACTGCTGTATGCCCTCGGTGGTTACCTTCTCATCGCGGATGACAAGGAGGCTCAGAATATAGTCGAGCACATCGGGCGTCACCTGCTGCTTGGCGTCGCTCCACGCCTCATCGGGGTTGCAGTGGCTCTCCACGAGCAGTCCGTCGAAGCCCAGGTCCATGGCCTGCTGGCACAGGGGTGCGATGAGCTCGCGTCGACCGCCTATGTGGCTGGGGTCGCAAATGATAGGCAGGTTGGGTATGCGACGATGGAGCTCCATGGGAATTTGCCACATCGGCAGGTTGCGGTAAATCTTCTTGTCGAAGCTCGAGAAGCCTCGGTGAATGGCTGCCATGCGCTTGATGCCGGCTTGGTTGATGCGCTCCATGGCACCGATCCACAGTTCCAGGTCGGGGTTGACAGGGTTCTTTACAAACACCGGCACATCCACGCCGCGCAGGGCGTCGGCCAGGTCTTGCATGGCAAAGGGGTTGGCCGATGTGCGCGCACCAACCCAAAGCACGTCGATGCCATACTTCAGGCAAAGCTCCACATGTTCGGGCTTGGCCACCTCTGTGGCGGTGAACATGCCTGTCTCCTCCTTCACGGCCTTCATCCAGGGCAGTGCCTTCTCGCCGTTGCCCTCGAAGCCTCCGGGCTTGGTGCGGGGCTTCCACACTCCGGCGCGGAACATGTGGCATCCTTTCTCACTCAACTGGCGGGCGGTGGTCATCACCTGCTCCTCGGTCTCGGCGCTGCAGGGACCTGCTATGACAAATGGGCGTTCGTTATCGCTCGGCAAGTGCAACGGCTCGAGCTCTAATTCCAAGTTATTATCCATAATGATTTGTTGTGTTATGCGGGTTGTTGTTATGTTAATGATGGGTGGGACGTGGCCTTACCATTGCAGCGCTTCCACGCGGTGAAGGGCCTCTTGTATCTTCTCGTCCTTGGCGCAGAGCGATATGCGGATGTATCTCCGACCATTGTTTCCGAAGATAAATCCTGGCGTGATAAACACTTTCGCCTCGTGCAGCACGCGTTCGGTGAGTTGCTCCACATCGGCATACTTGTCGGGAATGCGTCCCCAAAGGAACATGCCCACCTGCTCGGGGTCGAAGGTGCAGCCCAACCGTTGCATGATTTGCTCGGCCACCACACGGCGTCGACGGTAGTTGTCGATGTTGTTCACCCTATGCCACTCGGCGGTGTTGGTGTTGTAGGCCTCGGCTGCGGCCAACTGTATGCCTCGGAAGGTGCCGTTCTCTATGTTGCTCTGTATCTTGAACATCCACTGAATATACTCCTTGTTGCTTACCATCATGGCCACTCGCCATCCGGGCATGTTGTGGCTCTTCGACATGGAGTTGAGCTCAATGCAGCAATCCTTGGCTCCCGGCACCTGCATGATGCTCATGGGGTGCTCGTTGAGGATGAGCGAATAGGGGTTGTCGTTCACCACCACGATGTCGTGCCGGCGCGCAAAGTCCACCAGTCGCTCCAGGGTCTCACGGCGTGCGTTGCCTCCGGTGGGCATGTTGGGATAGTTGGCCCACATCACCTTGACCTTGCTCAGGTCCATACGCTCCAGCTCTTCAAAGTCGGGCTGCCAGCCGTTGTCCTCCCTGAGGTTATAGTTCACGATCTTGGTGCCAAACAGTTTGTTGATGGCCGTATAGGTGGGGTATCCCGGGTCGGGCACGAGTACCTCGTCGCCGGGGTTGCAAAAGGCGAGGGTTACATACATAATGCCCTCCTTCGAACCGATGATGGGCTGCAGCTCGGTGGCGGGGTCCACCTCTACGCCATAGGTGCGTTGGTAGAATCCGGCCATGGCCTTTCGCAGCTCGGGCAGTCCGGCTGTGGGCTGGTAGCCGTGGGCGTCGGGGCGACGGGCTGCCTCACACAACTTCTCGACCGTTTGTTCCGATGGCGGCATGTCGGGACTGCCGATGGCCAGGGAGATGATGTCCTGGCCTTCCGCGTTGAGACGGGCCACCTCCTTCAACTTTCTACTGAAGTAGTACTCTTGTACGGTGTTTACTCTCTCTGCTGGTTTAATCATATCTGTTGGGTTTTTGCTTCTTGGTATTCGCCTATAATCTTGATGTCCTTGGTCAGCGGGGTGATGGCGTCGATCGATTGGCGGTAACGAACGAGGTCCTCAAAGGTGACGTCGACGTAGAACATATATTCCCACTCGTGGCCGATGACCGGCAGGCTCTGTATCTTCGTGAGGTTGATGTCGTAGAAGCTGAGTATGGTGAGCACCTTCGACAGCGATCCCTCGGCGTGGGGCAGCGAGAAGACGATGCTGGCCTTGTTCGACAGGCTCAGCGGGCGCAGGAAGTCGGCCTTGCGTGTGTCGCTCACCACGAGGAAGCGCGTAAAGTTGTGCTTGTTGTCCTCTATGTGGTCTTCGAGCACCTTCAGGCCATACAACCGGGCTGCGTCGGCGTGGCAGATGGCCGCCCACCCGTGGCAGTTGTGCTTGGCTATATACTCGGCACTGCCTGCGGTGTCGTCGGCCTCCACGGCCTTCAGCGTGGGATGGTTGGCGAGAAAAGCCCGGCACTGCATCAGGGCCACGGGGTGCGAGTGCACCTCCTGCAGCGTTGCCCAGTCGTCGTCGGGCAGACAGCAGATGCTATGCTGGATGTGGAGCTTATGCTCGCCCACAATGGTGGTGCCGCTGGCGCGCAGCAACTCGTAGTTGTGGAGGAGGCTGCCCGCAATGGTGTTTTCTATGGCCAGCATGCCGATGACCGTGGGGTCGCGCTTGATGTTCTCAAACACTTTCTCGAACGTGTCGCAGCAAATGAGCATGATCTGCTCGCCTTCGAAGTACTGGTGGGCGGCAATGTCGTGGAACGATCCCGGTACACCCTGTATGGCTATTCTCTTCATCTTTTCTTCGTTTGGAGGTGTCTACAAACAAAAATTCCCGCTTCACTACATGAAACGGGAATTGGATGTAAACCTCTTGTCGGTTTAATATCTAACTTAAGTTGAACTCTACACGCAACTTCCCGCTTCACATCGTAATGCAAAGTACCAATAATAGGCGTAAAAAGATGCGTATGACTTCATTGTATCTATCATTTATGTTGTTTGCAATTGCAAAAGTATAGTTTTTGTTTGACACTTACAAACATTTTCTAAGAAAAATTCGATTTATCCTTTCTATATTTCACCTTTCCGCTCCTTTGCCCCACCCTTCTACGAGTACCTTATCTAATAGGGAACTGGCACGTCATCTGCATTTGTATCGCCTCCGCCGATAACTTCCCGGGCTACCCTTACGGGCGCCTTCCACAGGGCCCATACGGGGTGAAAAGGGTGCGACGACACACGCTGCACGGCATGGCGCACGGTGCTTTGGTGGACGTTGTCAGGAGTTTTGGTTAGAAACTTGTGCCGGGTTTTTGCGCAAACCAGCGAGCGAAATCGCCGTTTTTGCGAGATTTCTGTTGCGAAAGTGAAGGAAGCGCACGCGGTTTGGCGTCTTTCGAGTTGCGATACATGCCAAAGCGTGATGCGATCGGCCATGTTTCGAGTCTCGGTTAGCCATGTTTCGCACTGCGGTTAGGCATGTTTCGCAGCGTAAAGGGCGGGATGTTGATCGCCCAAAAGGCCCTTCTCGTTGTAACTCGTTGGATATTAAAATATTACAAAAATCTTCTACGAATCGCGTATTTGCGCCAAATATTTCTGCGATGGAAAACAAATGTGTAGATTTCAATATAGTTTGTTGCGTATTTTACGCACCCAATCATTCTACCACACGTTATTGCCCACGCCCTTCCCGTACATTACTGACGTTCCGGCACTGCCAATCGGCACCATCAGCCTGCACTGACTGATGGTGTCTCGCCTGTCTTATTGTGCGTTTGGGGCTTGCCAGAACCATGCGTCGTCGTGGGTAACCACACCTCCTACGGGGAACGATTGTCCCTTGGGCTGAATGGTGACATAGGTGTGGGTGCCATCCTCGGTGTTGGCTCCCGATTCCAAGTAACACGAGAGGTAATAGAGGTTCTTCGCCATGTAGTTGTCGAGGTAGTCTTCCTTGGTTTGCTTCACCTCATGGTTCCAGTTGGCATCCTCGTTAAGCACCAGTGGCTTATCAGTGCGCAGACGCTCGCGCACCTCAGCAATACTGAGCAAATGGCCTTGCCCATCGCTCACAAAGGCGGCAAACGAGGGATCCATCCACAGCCACTTGCCAAGTTGCTGGCTCCACACCTCGCATATCACATGGCAGTCGGGATCGGTGTTGTAAGCTTTCGACTGGCAGGTCATGAAGCGCGCGGGATGGCCCAGGGCCATGTAAAGTTCCGACAACACAATGGCCATGCCACGGCAGTTGAGCCCGCGATTCTGCTGTTTGCAGGCATCATAGAGTTCGATGGCGCTACGCTTTACATTGGGAATGCCACTGCTTCCGTCGTGGCGAATCTGGTCGTGGAGCCAGTTCATGACGTTCTTCAACTGGCTCACCTCATCGCCCTTGCCCGCAATGCTGTCGAGGTTGAAGTAATGGCGTATGCGCATCAGTCGCTCGTCGGAAGCCGGCGCGTACGTGAAACGCTTGCCACTCGCCTCCTTGCCGGTTTCGTAGGCTGGCGCCTGGCGGAGGATATAGAGGTAGTCGGTCAGTTGGCGCACACGCTCGACATACTGGGCAAAACGGGCGGTATGGCGCACATTGTCGAGATCGGGGTCGCGCATGATGTGGGCGTATCCCTGGCTCATGGGACCCAACGCATACGAGAGGTCGAGGAACCGAAGGGCCGAGGCGGTGTCGCTCTTCAGCGAATAGAGGCAGGCCAAGTTATAGGCTACGCCTGCAAATCCAAAGCCATCGACCACTTCCTTGGACTGTTGCCTATCGCGTTCAAACACACGCGCCACCGAGTCGGCCATGGCTACGCCACCTTCTGGTAGCGAACGACCCACAAACAGGTTGCCACGCTGGTAACCCACATAGCCCTCCACGGCTATCTGGCTGAGTTGCGGGCACTCTTCCACTTGCTGGAAATGGGTGTCGAGAATCATGCCCTTGAACGACACTTGGCTCAACTGCGGACAGTTCTTGGCCAACAGGGGGCCGCCGGTGCGGACCACCGTACTGCCAAATGTTACGCGCTGCAACTTGGGGAGGTTCAGAAATGGGGTACCGTCGATGTGCCACACGCGTCCCTTGAACGTTACCGACTCCAGGGAAGGCAGGTCATGAAACAGCGTATAGGGCACATAGAAAACGTTGTGAAAGGTGATACGCTTGAGCGAGGTGCAACCTTCGAAACTGTTATAACCTATACTGAAAAGGCTATCGGGCAACGCCAGGTCGGTGAGCACATCGCAATGTGCCAGCAAACTGTCGGGCATATTGCGGTAATCAACCTGAAGGCGCGCCTTCGAGAGGTCGAGACTTCTCAGGGTTCCGGGCTTGGCATCCTTGGCTTTCGTACTGGCCATCAGGCGAATCGCCTCAAAATCGTTGGCGTCGAGAGTGCCTTCCACCGTAAGCCTACTGATGCGTTTCAGGTGGTTGGCAGATAAACTTTGCAACAAGGTGCCGGGCTGTTTCACCACTACTTTCTTCGAAGCGGCATGAGCGGTCAACACGGTGAACAGGAGCAATAGGGTCAAAAGGCTCCACTGGGATTGTTTCATTACATTGGGGGCAACGCCACGGGGATGGTTAATGATCTGGACAAGCCGACGGTCGACCATCGGCCTTCGTTTTTCCACGTCCACGCAAAGGGCCTTCTCGGGCGTTGCGTTGGTGTCGGGCCCACACGTGAACGTTCATAAACCTATACGTTATCATCGCGCTTTTGTGACAAACAACATTTATTGGAAGCCTTATTTTAAGGCTCTTTAACCAAAACAATAATAAAAATCCATAAGCAAGTGCGTCCTACGCCAAGACCTTTGTATATTTGCAGACAAAGAAGTAACCGCATGAAAAGAATCGCATCACTTGTCATGGTTTCCTGCATGGCCTCGGCCTTGATGGCGCAGACCGAGTTCTCGTCGCTTAAGACGCCATCGGCCATGAAGCCCATTGGAACTGCCTACCAACTGCAACCGCAGTCGATGCAGCCCCAACTGATGACGTCGCCCTCAACAAGCCTCGCCACCGCCGTGGGCGTGCCTGCCACCCCAAAGCGCAAGGCCGACCCCAAGCCTGCTGCTGAGGTGGAGGAAAACGACAGCACGGTGTGGTATCCCACGCCCTACTCCACCTATTATAATAATGGCCCCCTGCACGAGGGGCTCAACGTGAGCCTCGACCTGAGCGCCTTTGCCACCTTTGGCAAACACGCCCACGGAGGCGGCTTCGGCCAGCGGTTGGCCGCCTCATGGTTGCAACCGCTGGGTAAGCGAGGATGGGTAGCCGGTGGCGGTTACATCAACCACATCAACTGGAACGGCGACAGCTACACCAGCGGTGGACTGACGGCCGAGTTGGGCTATCAGTTCAACGACCATTGGGCGGCTTATGTCTACGGACAAAAGTCGCTGGTAAACCAAGGAGCCACATACATGGGCTACTCGCCCTATCATCGGGGACTCTACGGATGGGGCTGTTTGCCTTATCTAAACAATGAGATGGGCGATAAGCTGGGCGCCGCCGTGCGTTGGACGCCCAACAAAACCTTCTCGCTGGAAATATCGGTCGAGAAGAATTGGTATCCCAAAGGCTCCAATGGCTATTGGGACCAATACAATTACCCGACACCACACAACAACTAATGCGTCGCAGCCGCAGGGATGGCCAACCGTCAGTTATCGGTTGGCCACAAAGCGAAGACGCAGCGAATTGAGCACCACGCTGACACTTGAGAAGGCCATGAGCGCAGCGCCCCACATGGGTGTGAGCCGAATGGGGGGCTCGGCATAGAAGAGCCAGAGCACACCAGCGGCCAAGGGTATGTTGACGAGGTTATACACGAAGGCCCAAAAGAGGTTTTGCCATATCATGCTTACCGTCTTGCCACTCAGGCGCATGGCATAAGGAAGGGCGCGAAGGTCGTCGGTCATGAGCGTCACTTGGGCCACATCCATGGCCACATCGGTGCCATCGGCCATGGCTATCGACACATCGGCCAACGCCAAGGCTTGCGCATCGTTGATGCCATCGCCTATCATCGCCACTCGTTTCCCTTCGGCTTGCAACCGCCTCACAAGGTCTTCCTTGTCCTGGGGCGTGCAGCCAGCCTTGTAATGGGCTACGCCAAGCTTGTCGGCCCAGTAGCGGGCGGCATCCTCACGGTCGCCACTCATCATCCAAACATCCACACCATGGCCTTGCAACGTTTGCATGGCCTCAAGGGCATGGGGTTTCAACGTTTCACGAACATCATACGGCAACGAGTCGGCCTGGGTGAAATCCACCTGCTGGTTGGCCTTGGTCAGCGTGCCGGTCTTATCGGTTACCACCACGTCGACCTTGCGCAAGCGCTCCAAGGCGGTGGCATCCTTGATCAGCACGTGGTGTTCGGCGGCCTTGCCCATGCCCACCATGAGGGCTGTGGGGGTGGCCAGGCCCATGGCACACGGACAGGCCACCACCAAAACGGTAACGGCACACACAAGGGCTTGGGGCAACACGGCCCATCCGCCCACAACCATCCACACCACAAACGTTAGCAGCGACAAGGTGGCCACCACGGGAACAAACACGCGGGCGGCCTTGTCGACGATGCGCTGCACGGGTGCCTTGGAACTCTCGGCGGCCTCCACCATGCTGATGATGCGCGCCAAGGCAGTATGCTCGCCCACCTGTCGGGCCCTCATGCGCAACTTGCCTTGCAAGGGAATGGTGCCGGCCAGCACGCGCGAGCCGCTACGTTTCTCCACAGGCAGCGGCTCGCCGGTTATCATGCTCTCATCGACGTAGGCGGCATCGGCCGTCATAAAGCTCTCGGCCGCAACCACTTCGCCATCGACGGGCACTCGCTCGCCTGGACGCACCTCCAACACATCGCCCACCTCAATGGTGGCCACGGGCACATCTTCGACCGTGGGCGCGTTGCCTGCCTCATCGTAACTAACCACGTGGGCGGTCTTGGGCGACAGGCCCATCAACTTGCGGATGCTCATGGCCGTGCCGTCCTTGGCTTTCTCCTCCAACAAGCGGCCTGTGAGCACAAAGGTGATGATCATGCCACACGAGTCGAAATAGGTTTGGGAGGGGTCGCCCCAAAAGGTGTTGTAGGCCGAAAAGAGGAAGGCCACAAGGGTGGAAAGCGCCACAAGCACATCCATATTGGCCATGGCGTGGCGCAGTTCGCAAACGGCATTCGTGTAGAACGCACGCCCGCAAAACCACAGGTTGGCAAGCGCTATGAGCAACGACAACTGGTTGGAGACGGTCGGGCCGCCCACGTCTACCAAGCGCATGCCAACACACATGCCTGCCAACGACAGCAACCACGAGAGCATGGCGCGACGCAAAAGCAACACATACTCACGGCGACGGATGGCGTCGGCCGAACGGTCTTGCTCGATCACAAGGTCGAAACCAATGTCGTTGAGGGCTTGTTTCATAGCCTCCAACGTAACTTGGGCGGGATCGTAGTCGACGAGGGCGCTCCGCCCTACGAGGTTGACCGACGCGTTCGTCACGCCTTTCAGCGAGTTGAGCTTACGCTCCACGCTGCCCGCACAAGCGGCGCACGCCATGCCCACAACGGGAAGAGTATGTTTCATGGCACGTCAAAGGGTCAGTTCATATCGGCCACAGGTGTCCACAGCGTCCTTGATCTGCTGAGGGCTCAGCCGGGTTGGGTCGTACTCCACAGCGACCGATGCCTCGGCAAGGTTGCCTTCGGCGCTCACCACGCCATCGAGGGCACGAATGGCTTCTTCCACACGGGCCTTACAGTGAACACATTTCATGCCGCTAACGGCAAAATTCTTCTTTTCCATAACTTTTATATTGTTTGAATGATAATAACAATGATAGGAATTGCCCCCACAAGCACTGGGATATTTTTTCTTCCCAAACGCCAAGGAGGGCCTCACCAATGCAAAGGTACACACTTCGCAAAGAATAATATTATGGAATAATGGACAAATGTTACAAGATTATTAAGGGCCAAGCAAGAGCGCATCCGAGGGTGAACGTTGGAACATCAGGGGGAGTAAGAACCAGGAAATGGGCAAGTTGGCGCCTCAAGAACGGAAGGTTCCTGGAGTCATAAGCATGCATAGGAACCATGAACCGTGGTACTGGCCATGGAGAAAGAGGAAAAACGGCTACCGGGATGGCTGCGTTCGAGAACGAACACATGCCAAATGGTAGCGCCTAAATCTGGTCGAGGGCCTTCCGGTCCTTGCGCTGGAGTTTCTTATAAGTGGTGGGCGTAAGGCCCGTAACCATCTTAAACTGACTGGAGAGATAGGCCACGCTCGAATAATGAAGCCGATAGGCTATCTCGGTGAGCGTTAGCTCGTTGTAGGAAAGGAGTTCCTTGACACACTCTATACGTTGCTCAATGTAGTAACGTTCGATGGTCATGGAGGTGGCTTCGGAGAAGAGTTTGGATAGCGAAGAGTACTCCATGTGGAGCGCTTGCTGCAGATAATCGGAGAGGTTGAGCGCCGACGGGGTGTCGAGATAGCGCACAAGGCGTATCACGGCGGCCTTCACCTGCTCTACAAGCTGCAGCCGACGGTCGGCAAGGAGTTCGAAACCAAGCGAATGTAGGGTATCGGACAAGCGGGAACGGTCCTCATCGCTCACTTCGCCCTCAACTTTAGCCACGCCCAACTCCACCTCAACAGGACGCAAACCGTTGTCGCATAGCGCCTTTTCGACGCTCATACGACAACGGTCGCAAACCATGTTCTTAATATAAAATGTGGTGAATGTCATAGGGTAACATAGTGAAATCCACTGAATCAAACAATGGATTGCATGGCTTTCTGTTGGCCTCTTACTCGTGTTCCATCAATATCTGAACAATGCGCTCAGCCGAACGACCATCCCAACGGTCGGGAATGCCGGCCTCTTTCCATTGGCCTGAAACCATGCGGGTCACCTCGCTGGCCAACCGCTCGGCGTCTTCGCCCACCAGGACGTTGGTTCCCACCTTCACGGTCTCAATGTGCTCAGTGTAACTATTGAGGGTGATGCAAGGCACCTGGTAGAACGTTGCCTCCTCGGCCACATTGCCCGAGTCGGTGATAATGCCTGCGGCGCGGCGCAACATGTTCTCGAATGCCAAGTAAGGAACGGGGTCGATGAGGTGGAACGAGTGGTTGCCGCCAAGGGCAGAGAGGCATTCGCTAACAGCCTCGCGTGCCAAACCGTGCAGCGGAGCGTAGACTGGCACATCGCCTGCATGGGCCACAATGGCCTCGAGCAGTGAGCGCAACTTCGGACGGTCGGCAATGAGCAACTTGCGATTGAGCGTGAAAACAAAGTAGTGCTCGGGCAAATCGATGGGCAACGAAGCCTGACTGGGCTGATCGCGGTGGGTGGCAAAGAAGCGCAGATTATCGATCAGCACATTGCCTACCATGTAAACCTTCGACAGTTCGGCACCCTCGCGATTGGCAATGGAGTTGTTGCTAATGCCCGCCGTGAACAGGATGTCGCTCAGGCCGTCGATGACCAAACGGTTGATCTCCTTGGGCATGCTGATGTCGAAGCTACGGGTGCCAGCGGCAATATGGGCCAACCGAACGCCCTGCTTCTTCGCAACGATGGCTGTGGCCATAGTGGAAGCCAGATCGTCGACCACAATCACCGTGTCGGTGGGATGGGTCTGGAGATACTGTTCAAACTTCGACATGACCTGACCCGTGAGCTCATTGAGGTTGGAACAGGTGACACCAAGATACTCATCGGGCTTGGCAATCTGAAGGTCGGCAAAGATCGATGGCTCCACCGTGGGGTCGTCGGCACTGCCTGTGTAAACCAAGCGATAATCGATGTTATGGCCTTGCGCCTTGGCGCTTGCAATGGCCCGGATAACTGGAGCCACCTTGATGAAATTGGGGCGTGCTCCACAAACGATGCAAATATTCATAATTTACAAGGATTAGGGGTGGGTGAGATGATTACTTGCGACGGGTCGAAGATGATTTCTTGGCAGTTGACTTGCGCTTTGATGTGGTTTTCTTCGATCTGGTCTTAGTGGTTGTCTTCTTGGTGACGGGCTTAATGGCCTGGTTGCCTGCCGCTACAGCAGCGTCGTAATACTTCTTGGCCTCAGGCATGTGCTGCTCCAGGGCTGCGATACGCTTCTCGTCAGAGGGGTGATCACTGAAGAAATCGGAACTGTTGCTGCCCGACGACATGCGCTTCCAGAAGGGTATGGCCTCCTCAGGATTGTAACCGGCCATAGCGGCGAAGATAAGTCCCATGTAGTCGGCCTCGGTCTCGTTGGAGCGACTGTACTTGAGGTTCATCAGAGGGAAGGCGTATTTGCCTGCCACCGATGCGCCTGCCTGGACTATTGTGCCCGCGGTGCCACCCATCATCTGACCAGCCGTGCCAACCACCTGGGTGAGAACGTTCTGGTTGCTCTGCTTGGTGAGCTGCTCAGCCGAGTGCTTTGCCACAGCGTGGGCTATCTCATGGCCCAGCACAATGGCCAGGGCCGTCTCGTTCTTGGTATAGGGAAGCAGGCCCTCGTAGACAACGATCTTACCACCAGGCAAGCACCATGCATTGGCCTCCTTGCTCTGAACGAGGTTGAACTCCCACTGGAAGCTGCTGGCATCGGAGGCGTATCCGTGGCTGTTCAGGTAAGAAGTGACGGCCTTCGAAAGGCGTTCGCCCACGCGCTGCACCATGGCCGAGTTGGCAACATCGGTGCTCTTTTGGGCCGTTGACATAAATTTGGTGTACTCCTGACTGCCGAGACTCAGCATCTGGGCATTGGAATAATTGGAAGACACTTGATGTTTGCGACCTGTGAGAGGCACGGTCTCTGTCGTGCCACAGGCTGAGACGAGCAACAAGCTCGCCACGCTCAACAAGAATAACTTGATTTTCTTCATTTTTATAACCTTTTCGTTGACTCATGCAAAGATACTATTATTTTCGCAAAAGGTGCTTCATCAACAATTACAAATTGTGGCTTCGAATAAAAAAACTGGCGAAAATAAAAGGCCCGCTTCACAGCGAGCCCTTCACTTGTTATACAAAAACATTACAAATTCTATTTATATAGCGAACAAGAATATCGTTTCATGTCGTTGGCTGACGAACCATCCAACATTCAACACCCATTGCAAGGGCATCCGTTGCACTTGCGCTGGCAATAGCGTTCACACTGACGGCGGATGTCGTAGCCCAAGAGAGCGCCAAGGATGAAGTCCTCCTCGGGCGACAATTCGTTGAGCGGGCGCGTCACCATCAGCCGGATGGCATCCATGCACTCACTGCTGCCAAAGAAAAGATTGACCGTTCCCCGACCAGCTGGTTGCACCACATACTGTATTTGTTGGCGCTGCAGGCGTTGCTCGGCAAACTCCAAGTAACGACGGTTAAAGGTGTAGAGCACCATTTGGCGAACTCCTTTTTGATACTCATAGATATGGTTCATGAGAACCTTCATTTCGATGGGCAGTGTGGTCATGGGTTTATGGGATCGATATCTACGACTGAACGACGAGGGGGAATGGTTAATGGGATTAGAACCCAAGAGCGGGAAGCCAAGCGGAAATGCGCTCCGAAGTCTTGTCGTCTTCGTTGACATCATCGAGAGCCAACCCTACGAACTGGCCATCGACCACGGCATCGGAGTCGTCGAACGTGTAACCGTCGGTGGGAACGGCACCCACCACTGTAGCTCCAGCCGCCACGGCCGCATCGTACAGTTCCTTCATGCCTCCACAGAACGTGTCGGAATAACTGGCTGAGTCGCCACAACCAAAGAGGGCCACACGCTTACCCGACAGGTTGGCCGACTTCACGACATTAACGCCGTCGTACCAATCGTCCTGCAGCTCACCAGCGCCCCAAGTGGAGGTGCCCAGCACGATATTGTCGGCCTCAGCCAACTGGTTGGCCGTAAGGTCGGAAACGTTGATAACTTCGGCGCCCAACTGGTCGCCAAGGGTCTGTGCGATGCTCTCGCATGTTCCGGTTGTGGAACCGTAAACAACTATAGTCTTACTCATGATCGTTTTGTTTTTTATTTGAATGACGATTGCAAAGGTAGTGGGTTTCGGGCGTGATTGCAATACCTAAAAATTATGGTTTTGGCGCAATACTTAGAAATTGGTATGTTCTTTTGCGCCCCATCAAGGCTGAATTGGGGAAAAAAGTAGTACCTTTGCATCTATATATTAAATAAGGTATTAATGACAATGGACAACAAAACCAATCGGCTGATTAGCCTTGCTTACCAACTTTACGACACCACAGACGGCGAACACACACTCGTGGAGCAAACTGCTGATGGTCGCCCATTCTCCTTCATCAGCGGCATGGGCATTGCGCTCGACGCCTTCGAAAAGCAGATGGAGAACCTTTCCACAGGCGACAACTTCGACTTTACGCTTGCTCCTGAGGATGCTTACGGTGCTTACGAGGACTGCCATGTCATCGATCTGGACAAGGAGATGTTTGTGATCGATGGTCGTTTCGACGCTGAACATGTTAGAAAGGGCGCCATCATCCCCTTGCAAAACGAGGATGGCAACCGTTTCAACGGCGTGGTGATGGAAGTGACAGCCGACAAGGTGAAAGTGGATCTGAACCATCCCCTGGCTGGACGCACACTGACCTTCAAGGGATCGATACTCGAAGCCCACGAAGCTACGAACGAAGAGATTCAGGCTTTCGTGGAGTCGCTGCAAGGAAACGGCGACGGAGAAGGTTGCGGGCACTGCAACCACGAGGGCGGATGCCATAACCACGAGGGTGGATGCAACCATGAGGGCGGATGCCACAACCATGAGGGTGGATGCAAGAACCACGGAAATGGCGACAAGTGCCACAACCATGAGCATGGTGGCGACGGACATTGCCACTGCCATCACAACGACTAACAAACCAAAGAAAGCTGCCCCATGAGGAATGTTTTTGGCAACATATTCACATTAACCACCTTTGGCGAGAGCCACGGCGAAGCGGTTGGCGGTGTGGTAGACGGCATGCCGGCTGGCATAGACTTGGACATGGACTTCATACAGCATGAGCTGGACAGAAGGAAACCAGGACAAAGCCGCATCACCACACAGCGCAACGAGGCCGACAGGGTGCAATTGCTCAGTGGCGTGTTTGAGGGGAAGACGACAGGTACACCCATCGGATTCGTGGTGAAGAACACCAACCAGCACTCGAACGACTACGACAACATGCGCCAGCTGTTCCGTCCCTCACATGCCGATTACACCTATTATAATAAATATGGTGTGCGCGACCATCGTGGTGGTGGCCGTTCGTCGGCCCGCGTTACCATCAGCCGTTGTGTGGGTGGAGCGCTCGCCAAACTGGCCTTGCGCCCTCTGGGAATCAGCATACAGGCTTACGTGTCGCAAGTGGGCAACATTGCCATCGACCGCGACTACCGACGCTACGACTTGGCGAAGGCGGAAGACAACATCGTTAGGTGTCCCGACCCAGCAAAAGCCAAGGAGATGGAGGAACTGATCATGAAGGTGAAAGCTGAGGGCGACACCATCGGGGGTGTGGTTACATGTGTCATCAAAGGCTGTCCGGTGGGACTGGGCGAGCCGGAATTTGACAAACTCCATGCCCAACTCGGGGCTGCCATGTTGGGTATCAATGCCGTGAAAGGTTTCGAATATGGCGACGGGTTCGACATTGTGGAGCATCGCGGCTCGGAGGTGAACGACATCTTTCTGCCCGAAAGCCACCAACAGGACGGCGACACGAATGCCAAACAGTTGGAAAAACACGCTGCCAACACACCGACGAACCACAGCGGAGGCATTCAGGGCGGCATCAGCAATGGGCAGGACATCTATTTCCGCGTGGCGTTTAAGCCCGTAGCCACCCTGCTGAGACCACAACCCACCATCGACCTCAACGGTAACGCCACCACCATCGACGCACGAGGACGACACGACCCATGCGTAACGCCAAGGGCGGTGCCCATCGTGGAGGACATGGCGGCCATGGTTATATTGGACAACTGGCTATTGAACAAGACGGTGAGGATGTAAAGATCCCACCCCATCGGGCTGCAAAGCGCACCACAAACGCTACGCAATCCGCATAAAGCAACTTGGTATGGTTTGAGCTTTCATGAAGAATGTTCAAACCATACCAAGTTGTTTTTGATTCGTTACCCCTTATCGGATAACAGGCTTCCATTATCCCCAATCGGTCATTAGACCGAAATAGGAGAAATAGCAGAATGTTATTGTTTCTTTCCTACTCTTGCCAGCGTTTCTTTCGGCATCTTGCTTCCATTTGCGTTTCGACATAGTCAGCTATGCCTTCACTGCGCCTGTCGCAACCTGCTCGAAACAAACACTAACAAGAATTGAAATCTAATGACCTATTTGGGATTATGATTCTCCATTGTTTCGTTTAGGCTCTATCGACCGCCTTGAAGTCATAGCAAGTTTTGCGACGTCCACCCTCTCAACGAGGTGACATAAGAAAGAGTGGACGAAGCTTGACGAAGTAATAAGCATCAAATATTATTACAGCACCAAAACTACCAGCGGGCTGGAGGGTATCTGCCAAAACAAGCCATCAGCAGGGACAGACCACCACAACCTTTAGCGCTTAGCCAACCATCAGTGGACTACGTGTGAACGCTGACGCGGCGCCACAAGGCGTCGGGGATCAGTTGCCAGAAGAAGGTGAGCACACGATAGCGCCAATCGATGACACACACATGGCGCCGCCGATCGATGGCGCGCACAATGGCGCGAGCCACCAGGCGTGGCTCCATCAACATGGGATAGGACTGACCATCGCCCAACAAATCGGTGCGCACAAAGCCTGGACGGATGTCGGTAAAGCGAATGGGCAGATGGCGCATGTGGGCCTGCTGCTCCAGGGCTTGCACATAAACATTCTGAAAAGCCTTGGTTCCACTGTATGCCGGGGCGGCTCCCAAACCCTTGGTGCCCGCAATGGAGGATATGACGGCTATATGGCCGCCTCCACATTCGGCAAAGTAGCGATAGGCCTCACCCACCATTCGCGTGAACCCCACCCCATTGGTGAGGAGCGTGCCCATCTCCTTGGTGGCATCGAGGGCAGCGTTTTGCCATCCCACACCAGCGGCGTGGAAATAGAGATCGATGCCGCCCATCTGACCTATCAGCGCCATGAGGGCTTGCGGGGCGTCGTCGCGGGTAACATCGATGGCCTGCACCCACGCCCGGTCCGGATAATCGTGGGCCAACGCATGAAGGGGTTCCTCACGACGAGCGGCCAATCCGACCGACCAACCTTGCTGCAACAACAGGCGGGCCACCTCGCGACCAATGCCCGACGACGCGCCAACAACAACTGCCTTCTTCATCGCCTATGGTCTTAAACTACACCCACGATCTCCCTAACGCTCTTGCAACCGTGGCGCTCAAGCCAGTCGGTCATGCCTTGTTTCACTTTCATGGTGACTGTAGGGTCAACAAAATTAGCGGTGCCAATCTCAATGGCCGACGCGCCAGCCATCATAAACTCGATGGCGTCCTCGGCAGTCATGATGCCTCCAAGACCAATGACGGGGATTTTCACGGCATGGAACACTTCATTGACCATACGCACAGCCACGGGCTTGACAGCCGGACCACTGAGTCCACCAGTGCGGATGCTCAACTTGGGGCGACGACGCTCAATGTCGATGGCCATACCCATCAGCGTATTGATAAGCGACACAGCATCGGCTCCCTCACTCTCGCAGGCGCGTGCAATGTCGGCAATGTGGGTAACGTTGGGTGAGAGTTTTACGATGAGCGTCTTGTGATAAACCTGTCGAACGGCACGCACCACGCTGGCCGCCCCCTCGCACGTTACGCCGAAAGCCATGCCTCCGTCCTTCACATTGGGGCACGAGATATTAAGTTCAATGGCGGGAATATGGTCGAGCGCGTCGACACGAGCGGCACAGGCAGCATAGTTGTCGGGCGACGAACCACTGACATTGACGATGAAGTTCGTATTGATATCCTTAATCTGTGGATAGATGTGCTCACAGAAATAGTCTACGCCCTTATTCTGCAATCCCACACAATTAAGCATTCCCTGCGCTGTTTCGACCATACGGGGATAATCGTTGCCCTGTCGAGGCGCCTGTGTGGTTCCCTTTACGATGATGGCGCCTATCTCTTCCAACGGCACCAAGTCTTGGAACTCCAAGCCGTAACCGAACGTTCCACTGGCGGTCATCACGGGGTTGGAGAGTTGCAATTGATTTATTCTTACATTTAAGTCTACCATAACAATCTCTTAATATTAAACACAGGACCCTCTTTACACACACACAAATTGCCCTCGTCGGTCTTCTCCACGCAGCAGAGACAAGCTCCCAAGCCACAGGCCATCATGTTCTCGAGCGAAGCCTCGCACTCGATGGCATGCTCGTTGGCATAACGGGCCACCGACAACATCATGGGCTTAGGGCCGCAGGTCTGGATAAGGTCGAATTGCCCGCCCTCAAGAACGGAGTGATTCGTGACGAATCCTTTCTCGCCCAACGAGCCATCCTCGGTAGTGACATACACCTCGCCCACCTCTTTATATAGGTCGAGCTCGAGCAGGTCGCTTGCGGTGCGACCTCCCAATAGGAACACGGGATTGTGACCGGCCTTGCGGAGCGCCTCACCCTGATAGAGCAGCGGTGCAATGCCTACACCACCGCCCACCAACAGCACGCGGTTAGATGCCTTTGGGGGCATGGAGAAGCCGTTGCCCAAAGGCAGCAGGCAGCTCACCTCATCACCAGGTTGCAGGCGCCCCAACTGGCGGGTGCCGTCGCCAATGGTGGCCACCAAGAGCCACAACTCATTGTGGGCGACATCAACATAATGGATAGAAATGGGACGACGAAGGAAGGTAGAGGGAGAATGGTCGACCCTGACTTCAACAAACTGACCTGGTTGCATGGCTGGCAACGGCGCCTCCTGGGTGAGCTTGAGCAACACATGCTTCACGCTCAAACGTTCCACAGCACTGACGCGCAGGTCGAGACAATATTTCTTCATAAGTAATCTATATGGAATTTACATTCAGGAAAGGATGCGGCGAGCGCCAACCGTGTTCGCTATCGGATGGGCAGGCTCATGTCTATCTTATGCAAAGATAGTGGAAATCGAAGACAATACAAAACAAGCAGGCGTGTTTTTACAATCGAAAAGCCGCCTACCGCATCTTGAGATTGTGCAAAGTGCGGTCTGGAAAAGCCTGACCTGTGGAACTTGATGGGTAAAACGCTTCCCTCCTTATATAATAATAGGTGGCGGAAGGCTAAAGCATTGCCTTGCTTGAAGGAACGAAGAGCAGCCCACCTTATATAATAACGGCCAGCAAGGAGGGCAGAAATAGCTGCCAAGCGAACGGAAGGGGGTGTAGACGCCAAGCATGGAACATACGAAAACAAGGGGCATGACTCCAAGAGGAAAACGAGAAATGAGGGAGACTCCTAATGCCAAGAATCGCTAACGCCCCCTATACAACAAAGGAGCAGAAGCACCTATAGGCACGGAAAATAGCAGACAAGCCTCTCCCATTTTTAACTCTTATTCGTCACCATAACTACATTTGGTCGCAAATACGCGATTCTTAGCAGCTTTCTTAACAACCTGTCATACAGCTACTTACAACCAACAAAGCACTACGCCCTCCTCACACACTACGCCCTACACTGCAAAACATGCCTAATCGAGCCTCAATACATGCCTTTACGCAACTCGAAACACGCCCGATCGAGTCTCGAAACATGCCTTTTCGCAACACGATACATGCCTTTTGGTAAAGGCTCGTCTCAGTCGAGCCACCAAAATCTCTACTAAACGGCTGGAACAATCTCTAGTTTAACGGAAATCCCGACACAACTTTTTAGCCAAAAAACGCAACGACAACTATTATCACCAATAGCTTCGATACCCGAACCAGAGATTATGCAATAACAACTAAAGGTGTTCTGCAATACAACTTAAAGTCTACACCGCATCTTCTGGGAATATCTTTGGCGAGAAAAGCAATGGGACTGAGGCATACTACCAAGTACTCATAAAAGCCATTTAGCAAACTCCTGAATACACGCAATAGGACCAAACGCCAAACAAACCCCAAACCTTGAATTGACTTTATGGAAAACCGAGAGAAGAAGAATGACGACAAGAGTTCAACAAAAAGGAAATAGGAGGAGAGAGAAACGACAAACGAACACAAACGGTTTGGAGATGGTGGAAGAGTGAAACGAAAATGGAAGGACAACGAAACGGGAAAACAGAACGAACGGGACGAGAAAGATGAGGAGCTGGAACGGAAATGGAAGGACAACGAAACAGGAAAACAGAACGAACGGAACGAGAAAGATGAGAAGCTGGAACGAAAATGGAAGGACGACGAAACGGGAAAACAGAACGAACGGAACGAGAAAGATGAGAAGCTGGAACGGAAATGGAAGGACGACAAAACGGGAAAACAGAACGAACGGGACGAGAAAGATGAGAAGTTGGAACGAAAATGGAAGGACGACGAAACGGGAAAACAGAACGAACGGGACGAGAAAGAAGAGAAGTTGGAACGGAAATGGAAGGACGACGAAACGGGATTGAGCGGATAAAAAAACAGGCCACAACCACTTGGGCCTGACCTGATTTTGAACCTGCACAACTTACTTCTTGGGGGTGAAAGTCTCCCAAGTTTGATCATCATAGAAGATGCGTATCTCCGTGATCTTGCGTTGCGGTCTGTCAATATATTTGACTTGGTTTTGGGGAAGCCCAGAAGGGTCGCCTACATAACGTGGCTCAGTAGGCTGCTGAGACATGTCAAAAAGGAGAGGGGAGGAGGAAGACGGATCGCCTGGAATTCCCGAAGGACGAGCCTCGCTGATATCATCGTCTAAGGTGGCCGAGCCACTCTCCATCGAACCAACACCATACAGCAGCCACTCCAACGAGACTTGGGGGAAATGCTTGTGAATGGCGTCAACCATCTGAAGGGTGGGACGAGTCTTGTTATTGAGCACACCGCTCAACGATCCCTCGGAGATTCCGGTGAACTGCGAGAAGATTTTTTGAGTCATGTGATTCGACTCCATGATTTTCTTGATTCGATCTTTCATACCAGACAAATTGTACTTAACGAGGCTTTAGGGCCTAAAAAGGGGCTCTCGCCTACGATTTGCAAAGTTAAAACATAAATTTGAAATATCCAACTTTATCGAAAGGAATTTAAAAACATAAAGTTTTACTTTGTGATTTGGCATTTCGAATACACAAATCTTCAACTTATGCCACAATGGATTCAAATATTAAAATCCGAATTACCTGCTAATTGTAGACTATAAGGCTTTTTAGAGCAATTTTTGGTAACTAACTGGTTAAAATAGGGATATATGGAACGGTTTGACATCTAAAATGGCATTTATGCATGTTTCGCAAGCAAAAACTTTATCGTTTGTGCCAATTATAGTTATTTGAAAAGTTGTATCCTGCTAATAATAAGGCTTTTACAAACAACATAACACGTGTGTATAATTATTAATACGAATTTTGAAATGCGATAATTCGCTATTTAGAATCTTTCGATATTTTGCATCCCGAAGCACTTTCTTTGAATTTCGAAATCCGAAATATCAAATTAACAACCGCGCGATTTGGGTTTAATATTTCGTATTTCGTTCTATTAAATGCAAACGAGTGTTAACAATGAATCCGCGGGGGCAAAAATAACAAAGAATCGAAATAGAGAAGATATTCCTAACAACGGTACGAATCGCTTTCAAATACGCGATTCTCAAGAGCATAAAAATAGGCCAAACTCCCCTATTCTCACGGAGTTAGGCCTAAAAAACGAGGTCGTGGAGCTTCACCATTCTAGAGCGAAAATCCACGTTTTTGGGATAAAAATCAGTGCAAAATGAAGAAAATTAGCTCCTTCATAAGGTCGCCTGCATCGGTATTTGGGTTGTCCAAACCCTTACTTTTGGCATCAATCTCGCGTAGTTTCTCCAAAATTTGAAGAGTTTTTCTTCCCGAGTAATTTCTCATGCCAGCAAGATAGTCTTTCGTACCCCATGTGGAACGCAAATCGAGATACCCTGCGAGGCTCTGCGGATCGCTGGAATTGGGGGCGTAAAAAGCTACCATCAAGTTCTGGAAAAAACTAAAAAGGAATGGGAGGAGCGAATACAACGAACCAGCTTTCGGATTGCTGTTAAAATATTTGATTATCTGATTTGCCTTAAAAACATCCTTGTTGATGATGGCATTGCGAAACTCAAAGGCGTTGAAGTCTTTGCTCACGCCAACATTCTTCTCGACAACACTCGGCGTCACTCGCCTATCCTCCTCAGGCAGCGAGATAAGCAATTTGTCGAGTTCCGACATCATGCGATTCAGGTCGGAGCCGATATGGTCAGCGAGCATACTTGCACTCTTGTCATCGATCGACGCGTTTTTCTTTTTCAGGTAATCGCGGATGAAAGTGGGCAACTGGTAATCCTTGAGCTTTTTGCTCTCGAACACCACTCCCGCCCGTTCGGCCGCAGACACAAATTTCAGCCGACGGTTAATGGAACCATTCTTGTAACAGATGACCAAGATGGTCGAGGCCAACGGCTTCTCTACATATTTCTCCAATCGTTCGAACGATCGCAGAGCCTGCGCCTCTTTCACAATCACCACCCGATGACTGGCCATCATCGGATAAGACATGGCCATGTCGGCGATGCCCGCAGCATTGACATCTGCTCCGAAAACCACGGTTTGGTTAAAAGCCTGCTCATCGGGAGTCAGCACATGTTCCTGGATGTAGTCGCTTATCCGGTCGATGTAATACGATTCATCACCCATTAATATATAAATAGGTGCGTAATGACCCTCCTTCAGGTCCTTCATAATGGCGTCGAAGGTGACGCTCGGCCTCTTTTCCGGCATATTTCTTCTTGTTGATTATTGCAAAATCTCGTGCCAATTGACTATCTTTGCACAAGAACTACATGCAAAGATAATAAAATGATTCCGTTAAACCTTCCCTCCTTCGACATAAAATTGCAGGGCACGCGCGAGCATCCGCGAGTCCTCGACGTGCTGCGCCGACGCTATGTGGCATTGACCCCGGAAGAGTGGGTGCGCCAAAGTTTCATTCATTATCTCATCGAACACTTGGGGTACCCACAGACATTGTTGGCCAACGAGGTGCCTTTGCGGGTGGGCGACAAGCAACTTCGCGCCGACAGCGTGCTATACGACCGTCACCTTCGGCCCAAGATGATCATCGAATACAAGGCCCCAACGATTCCCATTACACAACGAGTTTTCGAGCAAATCGCAGCTTACAACATTCTGCTTCACGTGGACTATCTCATCGTTTCAAACGGCTTGAACCACTATTGCTGCAAAGTGAATTATAATAATAAAGAATGTTTATACTTGGATCACATCCCAAGATACGAAGAAATCTGACAAAAGCCACAAAAGAAATGCATTTCAGGAGGCAACTAACAGCAGTAACGCCCGAGACCGCATGCGTTTCGTTGAACAAAGGAAAAAGCTGTTTTTACGTTCAAAAAACGCATTTTGGAGCAGTTTCTAGCCACTCCAGACGTTCCTCTGGCGTGTTCCAACAAGTGATTTTATACCGTCCAACAGGTGATTTATGCCGTCCAATGGGGGGCTTTATGCCGTCCAACGGGAGGCTTTATGCCCTACGTCTGGCACTTTTCTGGCGTTTTTAGAGCGTTTTTGCGCCCAAACACGTAAGCTTCGCGGTTTTATGTGCTTGCAAAGCGGTTTTAACCGCACTTCCAGCGCGGCTTAGATGCATCGTCAGAGTGGTTTAGACGCATCAACGGAACCGTCTTAATGCGCTTACAGAGCTTTTCAAGCATTACAAACGGTATACATCCACACAAATTCACAAAACACCACTTAAAATCTCAAAAAACGGCCTCAGAACACTCGCAGGACAGCCCTCCTACCCCAAATCATCGCACTTAATGAGTCCATCCCTTCCATTTCACATAAAAATCGAGGCTATACACGGCAATAACGAACACTCTTACTACAGGAAACACATACTTACAAAACACTCAGAAGTCGACTTTTGAACGTATAAAAGCCACATTTTGAACGTATAAAAGCCACATTTTGAACGCACAAAAACCACATTTCGAACGCACATAAAACCATATTTCGAACGCACAAAAGCCACCCGGCGAACGCGCAGAGGAAACTTTATGAGACGCCTGCAAATCCCTCTGAACATCTTAGCGACACAGCCCGATCGAGCCAAAGACACTTTCCGGAAGCATTGATAGCACAACAAAAATATCCAAAAGGAGCCAATCACACCATTCGTAACCACTTAATTATCAGCGTTATAACGCGAAAAGCCACCTTTACCCGAAGGTGAAAGTGGCTTTTCGCGAACCAAGAAGTCGATGGATCGGTATGGTTCTACCCTACTGCGTTGTACCCGCTAGTGCTGTTGTCGCGCATAATGTCGCGGATGTTCAGCTCCTTGTGAGGACCCTTTTGAGCTGTAGGATCTGGGTGGTGAGGCTTGTCCTCCTCATAGTGGAAATCCTTATAATGAGCCTCTGCAATGCCCCAAATCAACAAGGCTGCCACCAAAAACACGATTAAAGCAAGTGCTATATTCATTGTGATTGCTTGTATAATAATGATTAATTTGCCGCAAAGGTAGTGAATTTCCATCAAACAGATGCCCTTAGGCAAGGTTTTTTTGTTAAATTTGCAACGTTAACAGCTAAGCCTAACATGCCCAACGACCTGCGAGAGCCTCAGATTTTCCCGTCATTTGGGGCAAGACGCCTGCTAATCAGGCAAAAAGTGTCTGAAAACAGGGACGAAAACAACCGTAGACAGGACCAAAAGTGACAGAAAAGAGGGCTGAAAGCGAACCTCGATCCGTACTGGAGACGTCGACAAACGACAACAAATGCAACTGCAGGAGGAGTATCTTGTCTCCGTAGAAACTTGGAAGCGGGTCTCACAGAAGGTCCAATTTCCATAAAAATCCAAAGGAAAAGCAGCCAAAAGGCTCAGGAAAGAGCCAGAAAGTCACAGGAAAGGGCCTTATAAATCACAGAAAAGGGCCTTAAAAGACACAGGAAACGGGCACAAAAGAGCTCAAAAGCGAGACAAAGGCAAGGCAATCATTCAATAACCCTACAAAAACAGACATTATGGCTTTAGGCAAATGGATAGGAGGCTTTATTGGCCTTCAAATGGGCGGACCGCTCGGTGCGCTGGCTGGTTTTGCGCTTGGCGCCCTCCTCGATCGCAGTTTCCAATCGGACAACAACGGAGGTGGCGTGTTTGATGGCGACGGCACTTACGGCGATGGCAGGTCACAACAAGACCAATATCAAAGGCATCAGGAACGAACCGCAGAGAGCGAGCGTAACACATTTCGCTTTTCATTGCTCGTTTTAGCTTCGTATATCATCAGCTCAGATGGCAAGATCATGCATTCGGAGATGAATCTCGTGAGACAATGGTTGCGCTCAAACTTCGGAGAAACTGCCGTTCGCGAGGGCGAGCAAATCCTTCTGCGGCTTTTCGAGCAGCAAAAGATCATGGGCGCTACAGAATATGGAAACACTGTTATGAAGTGCTGCCAACAATTGCAAGGCACCATGGTTTACGAACAGCGTTTGCAGCTTCTCCACTTCCTTTCGATGATTGCCCAAGCCGACGGAGTGGTCACAACAGAAGAAGTAGACGCACTAAAAAGATGCGCCATCGGTCTTGGATTGAGCGCAGTGGAAGTTGACCGCATGCTCAACCTTCACGACGCAAGCACAAGCGTCGACGCCGCCTACAAAGTGCTGGGCATGAGCCCCAACGCCACAGAGGAGGAACTAAAGAAAGCCTTCCGCAAGTTGGCCCTGGAAAACCATCCCGACCGCGTCGCTTCACTCGGCGAAGACGTAAGAAAAGCAGCCGAAAAGAAACTGCAAGAAATCAACGCCGCAAAGGAAACTATCTGGAAATCAAGAGGTTTCAGATAATTACCACAACAAGATTCCGCGCCAAACCAAATCCACACAATACACCACGTTATACCTCATCATGAGGCAACGTGGTGTTTTTTATTGTCTCCCGAAGTATATTACGGGGTATAACGTCACGCAAAATACGCCACCTTGCACGGCGATTACGATATATAACACAAGGTATCTATAAGATACGCCGTAACCTAATCATAAGATATATCATAACACAGAAATGAACACACCGCTATACCTTATGTTATATGTTATGACATAACTACGCAATACAACATTGTCGGCTCACAAGATATAACATACCAAGACTACAACGCATAACGTAATACCACCACAACATACATCGTAACATCATTACAGGATATAACATAATATGAACAAGGGATAGCGTATTATATATCATAAACGACCGTATGATATAGGAACAACATATAGTATGTTCCTCTTACGACACTGTTCGCATATCAACAACATGATATAACATCACCAAACCACGGAATATAACGTAGTAATCACACAAGATATAACGTTTCGTCCCGATAGGATATAACGTATTCTATACACAAAGAACGTTTCAACAGTTGCACGAAACGGCACCTTCCACCCTATTCAAAACAACGATATAGTTCACAAGATACATCGTGCAATCGCAAGCCGCGCCACGGTATAACTCACGAGATACACCGAAATGCCGCACAACGCTTCATGTAGTAGTTCATGGGATATACTGTATTCACCCCCTATCTCCCATCCAACGCTCCACGAGATATGCCGCAACAAATTGCCGCACACGACATAATACCTTACGGGATATATCATAATAGAGCACGGTGCACGTCACGAAAACGGACGAAGTATAACGTAACACATAACGTAATACGCAAGCGCAAATTACCTTATATAATATAAGAAACACAAGCGCAGGCATAAACACTACGCATCGCCAAGCCCATCGCATGACGCAACCACAAGCCACAACATCCGGGCGTATATAGTACGTTATACAACACATAATATCTCATGGAGCATTGCGCCCCCAACCGCGTTCTCCTACACTCCGCAGACAATCACCACTACACCTACCAGCAACCCCCTACCCCTCACATCCTTTATCCCTCATAATGGGCAGGCGAAGACCATCGCTCTTTGCCTGTTGCCCCCAACCTTCGCAACCGCCACGCCATTCGGCCAGAAGCCATGCGCCACAACATGCATAAGCAACTCTACACACGAAGAGTCCAAACTCTACGCACGAAGAGCCCCAAACTCTACACACGAAGAAACCAAGCTCCACACACGAAGAAACCAAGCTCCACACACGAAGAAACCGTTCGAACCCTACAGAACCAACCTTTTTCGCAAGCAAATATATGTTCAAAAATTCGGACACAAGAACCACATACGGAAGCCAAGCGTAGCAACGCGAAAGGGCCCCGGTCGCTTATCATCAAGCAACCGGGGCCCTTCTTATAAATATCCATCGGGCACTTTCGGTAGGCTATTCAAGTCTAATGCGTATGGCTCACAAGTGGGTCATCGACAAATATCGACTAACCCACAGACACTCGCCAAACTCCCATTGACAGTACAACGGAAAACGCTGAAGGTTCAAAAACCAAGCCACAGAGAACCCATGGAGCAGTCCATGGCGCATCCCTACATTCTCCGTTCAACCTTACGAAGCATCCGACGATGGTCTCATTACTCAGCGGCAGCGTCGTCGGCCTTCTTGGTGCGACGTGTGGTGCGCGTCTTACGCTTGGGCTTTTCGTCCTCAGCCACCTCCATCTTCACACCAGCCAACTCAGGATCGATGAGAATACGACCGCAGTACTCGCACACGATGATCTTCTTGTGCATCTTGATATCGAGCTGACGCTGTGGCGGAATCTTGTTGAAGCAACCACCGCAAGCATCACGCTGCACATACACGATACCCAAACCATTGCGAGCACCCTTGCGGATACGCTTGAAGCTGCTGAGCAGACGAGCGTCGACAGTCGAAATCTGGCTCTCGAGTTCCTTAGCCTTCTCCTTCAGCTTCTCCTCCACGTCACGAGTCTCCTGCATGATCTCGTCGAGCTCATTGCGCTTCATCTCGAGATCTTTCTGACGCTCGCTGATAGTCTCCTGCGTCTTCTTCAGGTCCTCTTGGCGCTCAGCCACCTTCTGACTGGCCTCACGTATCTTCTTGTTGCAAAGCTCAATTTCGAGCTCCTGGAACTCAATCTCCTTGCTCAGCGTATCATATTCGCGGTTGTTGCGCACCTCGTCGAGCTGCTTCTTGTAGCGCTCCACGCTCACCTGTGCCTGCTCAATCTCGTTGCGCTTTTGCGCCACGGCAGCCTGGAAGTCGGTAATTTCGCCCTCAATCTTGGTCAGGCGGGTGTTAAGACCTGCAATCTCATCTTCCAAGTCGCTCACTTCGAGAGGCAACTCACCTCTGAGCGCACGCTTCTCGTCGATACCCGACAGGGTGGTCTGCAACTGGAACAAAGCCTTAATTTTCTCCTCCACCGTCATTTCTGTGGAGTGTTCTTTCTTTACAGTCATAATAATTAGAGGTATATGATTGGATTTGTATTCATTCTTGTGAGGTAGCATTTCACACCAGGGCACTCCTTAGTGATGATGTCGCGGAAGATTTCGTTGGTGAATTGCTCACTCTGGTAATGGCCGATGACCGCGATCTGTATCTGCTGCTCATGGCCAAAATACTGATGGTAGTGCATCTCGCCCGTCACAAACGCGTCGGCCCCTTGGCGTATGGCCTCATCGAGCAGGAAGTCGCCAGCGCCACCGCAGAGCGCCACCGTACGTATGGGGCGGCGCAGCAATTGGTTGGCCATAACGCTCTCCACGTCGAACGCGCGTTTGAGCATGATAATCAGGTCATCGGCTGCAATAGCCTCCGGCAATTCGCCGATGACACCCTCGCCACCTTCAACGCCGTCGACCGTCTGCTGTTTGCCGAAGAAGCGCAACCCATCGAGCCCCATCTTCTCCGCAATCTTATAGTTGACCCCTCCGCGTGCACTGTCCATATTGGTGTGCATGGAGACGATGCAGATATGGTTCTCTATGGCTTTCATCACCGTGCGCTGCACACAGTCCTCGCCAGTGATATGGCTGAGCTTATGGAATATCAGCGGATGGTGCGACACAATGAGGTTACAGCCCAAGGCGATAGCCTCATCAACGATGGCCTCGGTAACGTCAAGACACAATAAAGCCCCTGAGACTTCCGCTTCTGTTAATCCGATCTGCAAGCCGGCATTATCGAAGCCTTCTTGCAGGGGCAGAGGCGCGAATTGTTCAAGGGCATTAACCACTTTTACTATTTTCACGCTAATAATACGTTTTAGATTGCAAAAATACAAAGATTTCGCCGAATACAGCCTTGCAATCTGCAAGATTTTAGAAGATTTAACGATTATTTCGCGTAACCAACGGCTTACGCCTCACAGATTTTCATATAACGGCCCACATTGGGGTTTCATGCAAAAAATCCGCAACAAACTACATTGGAATCTACACATTTCTTTTCCACGACCAAACAATTTGGTGCAAATACGCGATTCTTAGGCAATTTCTATAACCCACTAACGCTCAATACGTTACAGAAATTACAATCTTCTCAACATCCATTATTTCCCCTTCTACTCCGCGAAACATGCCTAACCGCACTGCGAAACATGGCTAACCGAGACTCGAAACATGGCCTTTCGCATCTCGGTTAGGCATGTATTGCAACTCGAAAGACGCCCAACCGCAAATTCTTCTATCACTTCCGCAACTAAAATCTCGCAAAAACGGCTTTTTGGCTCGCTAGTTCACTGGGAAAACCTAACAAACTTTTTAGCCATAATCCCTTACAATACATGCCTCGCCTGTTTCCATTCGCTCATCCGCGCCACCGCCAACACCAAGCCATCTTCCCCCCCTAGGCGCCCTCACCTCATGGAGATTGGGGCTGGGCATAGCAGGTCCAGCAAGCCATTTCCCACGGCAGGAAAACAAAAAGGGTTGGGGCTCGGAGCTTGGGAAACCAACCGGAATCGGTTCCCAAAAAGTCCGAAGCCCAACCCATTGGCGCTTGCCATTACGCAGTTCAACACTCTTTGTCGATGCCCTTAGGCTCAACGTCAATGTCGTCAGACAGTTCCTTAAAGAAATCTCGATGCAAGATGCGCGAGATGTTCGCAACGACCTCCGTGTCCAAACTGTTGTTCGCAACACAATCGGTATACCACCGACCGGCTTCGTCCCAACTGCTTGGCCAACCAGCCCACCGACCGTCCTTGTCGGTCGAGCTCTTCTCTGATGAGTTGTCCTATGTGTATCATGTTGGCTTACGTTATTGATATGATGGCCTAATGCGTTGTGTTAGGCTGCTTAAGTTAGAAGCTCACACCCACACCCACCGAGAATGCCTGTTGTCCGATGAAATCCTTCAGGTTCGTGTCCATGGCAAATCGGTACTGGTAAGTGAGGCGCAGGGCGAAATAGGAATACTTCACAGCGATACCGGCCACAGGCGATATAGCCCACGCAGCATTGGCCTTGGTGTCGTTGTTGGTATAAACGCTACCCTCTTTCTGGTCGCTGCCCACGACGAGCTTGTTGTCGGGGTCGTTGGGGAATCCGTCCTTATTGGGATAGATCTTATCCTTCAGTCCAATGGGCTTATAGTCGCCGTAGTAGCACTTCACGGTAGCGCCCGGTCCGAAGAACACCCACACGGGGCTCGCAATCTTGATGGTCCAACCGAAGTTCACGTTTACCTCAGGCATATCGCCCACCGTGCAGTCGTTGCGCATCATGTCGAACACGTTCTTGTTGACGCTCATGCCGAAGAAGCCACCCACCTTGTGCATGTTGTATTTACCATACGAGAATCCGATAGGCGTATCCTTGGTATACTCGTAGGTAAACATGCGCGAATGATTCTTGCGCTGGTTGAGCAACAGCTCGATGCGGTTGATCTGCTGCTGGGCCAACAGCCGCGACGGGCAGTCGTTCTCCACGATCTGTCGGTAAAGGGGCAATGCCTGCTGATACTGTTTTTCGCTGTCATAATATTGCGCCTGCTCCATCGTCATGCTGCACTCGTCCACATACTTCAGCATGCATTCCGCCTGGCGGTCGTTGGCATACGAGTCGTACGAGTTGTACATCAGCACCTTCTTATAGAGATTGGCGGCCTCGCGATAGTTGTGCATCTTAAAGAGCAACTCCGCCTTGTTGCGATAATAGATGATCGAGTCCACCAAGGCCAGGTTCTCATTGTTTTCTATCGTATCGACGTCGCTACACTCGGTAGCCACTTCAAACTGTATGCGCGCCTCGTTGTAGTTCATCTTCTTCAGTTCCTCCAAGCCTCTGTTTCGGTGTCCACGGTAGCATCCAGCGTCCACCATGCTATTTGGGTCGACAGCCAAGAGCGTCACCGCCTGCTTTGGCTTGAGGTCTTCGAGGCTTATGGTCACGGTGTTGTAGCCTGGCGATTTGATGCTGAGTTGGCGTCCACGATAACGCGAGCCCGTGGGAAACTCGATGTAATAGATGGAGTCGTTACCCTCGGCGAGGGTATTGTACGGATTGGCTGTCTTGTCCATGGTCGACTCGAACATGAGGGGGATGGTCTTGTTGCATTTCACGACGACAACAGCCTTACCGTCATCGCTTGAATACACATCATTTGGTTGCGACACGTCGGTCACTTCCAGCACATTTTGAGCAAATGCAACAGGTGCCATGAGGCATGCCATTGCAATAATCATGAGATGTTTCACCATTTTGTGGTTATTGTTAGATTTGTATTTAATGATGTTAATGTCATTGTTGTGGTACATAGGCGCGGGCCAAGCAGGCGCACTTTAGCGCACTATTCGGAATGAGCCCAGGTGGAACACGTCCTTCCTCTGCGTAACGATGTTGCCCGCCATATCCTTGTAGGGTTGCCAGGTGCGCACCTGTATGAGCGGGTTGTCGGAGTCGCGGAAGTCGATCATCAGGAAGAGGAAGCCCTCATCTTGGTATCTGTTAGTCCGCCACAACTGCCGAAGCGTCACACCATAGATGTTGTCGAACTTGGGGTGCTCGGTGATCTCAATGTCGGAGAACTTCACGTTGATGTACTTCACCGTCTTGAACACCTGTGCCAACTTGGTGAGATATTCCTGCTTGGTTTGCTTGATATACACCACCTTGTTGTTGTTCAGCGTCATCCTTGTCATGTCGCTATTGGGCTTTTCCTTCACCACTCGTCCGGTGATGATGAGCGCCTTATCGCTAAACACGCTGTTGAGCATGGCGTTGTCCTTGCGGTTGTAAGCCGTGCGGAAATTCTCTATGAAATCCACGATGATCTGACGTCTCGCATAGTCGAGCTCCGATTCCTTCTCTGCCAACAGTTCCTCGTAGCGGTTCATCTCAATGGCAATGGCCACGTTGGTGATGAGTCCCATGGGGTCGAAGCTGATGGTAAGTTTCTGTCGCGCCTCGTCCTCGTCGGCCTCCACCATGTCTACCGGTATGCCCCTCACCTGATAGCCGTCCTTCGTTTTCAGGCAACGGCAGTTGAGGTTCATCGGCGGGCAGCTCATGGCGCTACTCTTCCATATTTCCTTAATCTCGTCGACAGCCGCCTTCGACACGTTGTCCTTCGAGAGCTTTATTGTTTTCTCGCCCTTTTCGGCTGCGTCATGAAAGGTCATAATAAGCGCCGTGACGTTGGCTTCCATGGCGGCCTTCACCTTTTCGTCCACCACACCATCCGTAATTTTGAACGTCGTGTCGGCCAATGCACCCACTGCGGTGGCAAAAATCAGGGCCACACTTGCCATCATGCGCATAATTGTCTGTTTGTTCATCTTTTCTTCTCCTTATCTTTCTTGCTAAAAATCGATTTGATGCTTCCTTGCGGAATATTGGCGTAGAGCTGGGCCGTGAGCTTCCCTTCGGCCTTGAACAGCTCGTCCATATCCATGTGTATTGTAAAGAGGTGTATGTTATTGAGCTTCTTGTGGAACATCACCAAGTCGGCCTCTATGCTGCCCTTGTCTATCTTGGTGACATTACAGAAAACCTGCCTGTCGGTAGCCAGCACCTGATAAATACCCTTCATGGGCATGGTTATGGTTTTCTTGACGTTTCCATATTGGTGCTGGGTTACGCGGATAGAGTATCGGTTGTCGGCCAGCACATTCATCAACAGGTTGACGGCGCTCTCCATGGGGTAGCGCTTGCTGAAGATGGGCTTGCGTGTAGCGGCGTCGATGAAAACATCCGAACGCAGCGCGTCGATTTGGAACGATGTTCCCCGCAACAACATGACACCCTCCTCGCGGGTTGGCGAGAGCAGGCTGTCGGGCACCGTCAGCGGTGGAACTATGAGTTGCCCGCCCGAGTAGGCGGCAAGCTGCCGAAACACCTGTTGGTCGGCCTCTGCCTTGTCGGCAGTCACCGTCTGCGTGGCTACTGGCTTCGTCTGCGCCCGTAAGGTGTCGGTGGCCGACAGGGCCAATGGCAGAAGGGCCACAAGCGCGCTTCTCATTATGTTTGTTTTCATGGGGCTTAATATAATAAGGTGGAAAGTGTCAGTGTTTGGTATTCAGAACGGTGCGTGCCACCCCAACCCTGACGCGCGCTCCATCGGCCTTCCCTGCCGTGATGGCGTTCATCAGAATGCTGAAGTTGACTGGCGTTTCGGTGGCCACAAGCACAAAGGCGTCGGTCGACGGCGTGTCGGAGGTGATAAACGGGTCGGCCTTGAAACCCACGGTGGCATTGGCCGGAACGAGCAGGTTGGCACATGTGGCGTCCTCATCCATGGGAAGCACCATGTATTTGTTGCCTTGGGCGTCGATGTTCAGCACGTTGACATACAGGGGTTCCGAGGTGTTGTTCTTTACGCGCACATAACATGCTGTGTTAGGCGCCACATGGGCGCCAACGGGACGCCCGGTCTGCACGTCCACCAACTCAAACTGCACGTCCAAGTCAGAGGCAATAAGATTGGAGCTACTGAACAGTTGCTGCTCCGTGGTGCCCTCCGGCGCCGTTCCTTCAGCGGCTATCCGCACCACACGCGCCGCCATAAGCGAGTCGGTTGCCTCGGCGCGGTAGCTGGTTCCCGTAACCTGCATGTAGGCGTCAGGATGAAGCATCTTCTTTCCGTTGCTATTAAACAATTGTTTCACCAAGTAGCTCATGTATTGCTTCGTCAGGCTTTTGGTGCGTTTGGAGGATAGGTCGATGAGGCTCCCCACGGTATTAACGCCCGGTCGTGTGAAGGAAAACATCTTCAGCTTGGCTTCGTCGATGATGGTAACGGCGCTCTCCTCGGTTATCTTCAGCCTACTTTTGGGAGTGAGATACCTATGCGCAGCGATGGGCTCAAATCTCTCTCCATGCTGCACATAAGCCTTGCCCACCACCGAATAAACCACGTATTTCTGGGCCCGGGCTGTCGTCGCGCCCATTGCCATACAGACCGCTACGACCAGTGTGAGCACGAATCCTGTGTGTAAGTGCTTATTTCTCATAATTGAAAAGGTTGAAATGTTCTATGCCGTTAGGATTGATAAAGATGGGGGTCTGCTTGTAATTGGTTATCTTGCGCACCTCCTTATAGAGGAAATGTTCCAATTCCTGCGTCGAAAGTCCCTCAGCATGATCTTCGCGCGCAGCTCCGTTGATGGCCTCCACCAAAGCCTTGGTGAAAGCTCCGTTGCCCCACGACTCATCCTCCTGCGACTTGGTGTCGCTCGAACTTGAGGCGTAGAGCAGCATGCCGTTCTTCGACCGCTTCAGCTGCTCAATGAAGTGGGCCGTGGCTGCCGAGCGTGTTCCGCCAAACAAGGCGCCCGAATAGCAAGCGTCGACGAAGGCTATAAACTTGCCGTTGATGTCTTCCGCCTCGTTACGGAAGTCGGAAGCCGAGAAGCAGTCGTAGAGCTTGTCTGAGGAACATCCGTGGGGAATAAAATAGAAGCGGTCTTTCTCATCGCGAAGGCCATGGCCTGCGTAGAAGAACACGCACACATCGTTGGGCGACGACTCCTGCTTAAGCCATTCCATGGCCTCGAAGATATCGGCGCGCGTGGCCTCACCATCGCAAAGCACCTTCACCTGAACATCCTCATAAGGCAACCCTTTCTTGGTGGCGATGGCACGCGCAAAGTCCTGCGCATCCTTGGTGGTGAGCTTCAACTTGGGCAACTTGGGGTCCTGATAGTCGCCCACGCCAATGGCCACAACGAAAAGTTTGGGCAATTCGAACGAGGTCGACTCGCGTATGAGACGTATCGTGGATGGCTCACTGTTGCCATATTTGTTCTGTGCATACATCATCACCGTGCAGTCGTGACGGGGCAGGTCCACATCAATGGTGTTGGCGGCACGCACGGCGCGTGTCTGTGGCTGGCGCTGGCCGTCGACGGTCACCACCACGCGGGTACTGTCGGCTGCATTGCCTGCTATGAGTTGGTACTTCACCTTCACCTGATCGGTGTGGAACATCGACTGATCCTCGGGATACAGGATGCGAAGAACGGGAGTGGTTGTGGGGTGCACAGAGGCGGCCTGCGCCTGTTCGGCGGTTTTTAATTGCTTGGGACCCAATATTACATTGGGCTTCGTGGCCTCCGTCGGCGTTGCATCGGCCACATTTTCTTGCCTCGCCTTGGGTTCCGCTTCTGCGACAACAGTCTCGCCTTCCTCGCCAGGCAATGTGACATCAATGGAGAAATCGCCCTCCAATGTCTCCTTTTGGCTAATGGCTTTCTGAGCGTTGGCTGCCGCTTTAATCACGTTGGAAGGTGCCGTTGCAGGCTTATGGGCTATGGGTTGTTGTGCTTTCGCCTGTGCTTTGGCAGGAATTGCGTGGCCCACAGGCTGCTCTTCTTTAGTGTCACCCACATTTGCCTTTTCTTTTTCCGCCACTGGGGACACGGCCGGTCTTACGCCTTGGTTGTCCTCGGCACGCAGTTTCCAACGCCCACTCTCAGCCTCGTCCCGTTCCACAAGGATGCCCTTGGCGTAGCAGTCGGCCAAGGTCAACTGGGCCCGCTTATAATTGTTCTCAGCAGAGCTATGCAACAGGTCAGACGCCTTGTCGTAATCGCGTGGCACTCCACGCCCATTCATGTAGCAATAAGCCAAATTATACTGGGCTTTGGCAAACTGCTGACGCGCAGCACGCTTAAACCACATGGCGGCCGATGTATAGTCGCGGTCGGTGCCTTCACCATTATAACAAGCGTATCCCATGTCAAACTGAGCCTCTGCATTGCCCAGCTGAGCCGCCTGCAGATAAACAGGCACCGCCTTTTCAAAATAACCCAATCGGTAAAGTGAGTCGGCTTTTGCCAAGAGAGCCTTGCCCTCGTCGTCGCCAGGGGCTCCTTTAGCCAACAAAGAGGGCGTAACCAACGCTAACATGAGCGCAAATAGGAGCGCAAACTTATGGTTCGACATAATATATTGACTTTTTGATGAATTTCCAGTGAGTGTGTTTCGACAGCATCATCACTATCCATTTGTACTGCAAACGCGATGTCTCGACCAATGCCAAGCCCACCAGCGGCAGCAATAGGCTGATGTAATAATTGAAGCGAGAGAAAAGCAAGAAGCTGGCTCCAACCAAGAACGCCGTCATGGCAAAATAGTAAACCTTAATCCAATAGATATAAGTGAAGGGATAACGGCGCATCAATTCAACGCCCACCCATGCGGAGAAATAACACACCAAGATTGTCAGCAATAGGCTAATGGCACCGCTTGCTGCCAACACGCGGTGATGAGCCATGCTCGAAAGCATGGCAAACGCCTGTATCTTCATGCCTGGCATCTTGCCCAAAGGGGTGATATGGGTGTCGGCCTCCTCATTGATGGTACCAAGGATTACGATTTTATCTTTAATGACATTGCGGTATTTCATCACGTCGCGGTGCGAGATCGTGAAGAAATCGGTATGCGAATATTCAATGTTACGCTGCTTGGGCGTCTGCTCAGTGGGTTGCACACCCGTATAACGGCATACTGCCAAATAAGGCAACGAGTAGACGGTGGTGCCTATAAGATGCTCGTTCTGAGAGTATTTGCGTATACATCCATAGCCCTCTCCTGAGATAACGTTGCTGAATCCCCAACTAAACCCAGTGCCTTCCATACCCTCAAAGAACGAGCGTCGCGCACCTCTGAATGCATCATTCTTGCTGTCATAATTGATGAGTTTGCACGACACGACGCCATTCTTTATCTCCGAAACAGCATTGATGAGGCACTCGTTCTCCTCCTCGTCATAGCTGGGGCTTTCAAAAATGAAGTCTATCACAAACACCTTAGGCTGGCAACTTGCGATATCGCGAATGCTTTGGGCGATCTTGCGGCGATCATACAGTTCTGTCATGTCAACCAAAACAATGTCGTTATTGAACTCTTTCACGCCACTACTATTCTGTATCTCATAGAAGATGTCGGTCATGGAAAAGTCGGCAAAAGCCTTCTTGACGGGATTGAAAACCGTGAGGTTAATGGAAGCAAACGCCAACAACCACCCCAGGAATAACACCAAAAGGGTGACTATCAGGTGGTCGACATTAACCCACCCGGCCAACTTACGAAAAGACATGGCACGAAGTTTCTTCACTTGTGTGTCAATTTTAATACAATACTCTGTTAATTCTAACGTAATCGTTTGAAAATGAAGGAGTTAATT
>ERZ1673734.99-NODE-99-length-87007-cov-51.404580_pt1 | contig 87007 bp, 72 predicted proteins | sample MGYA00580199_ERZ1673734 | MGnify/ENA primary metagenome ERZ1673734 (study PRJEB41218, sample SAMN15661742) | gut metagenome | host: Homo sapiens | place: Canada: London | collected 2015-08-20/2019-03-30 | study: EMG produced TPA metagenomics assembly of PRJNA649273...
TAGTTTTTGGGTTAGCATCTGCACAGCACTCCACAGGGTTTGTCGGGTGCGCCGGGATCCCATCACAGTGGTTGGTATTTGAAAAATTTTAATTTCAACAAATCAGTAGGTTATGTCAACAAACGCAACGTTCTGATATACAAACCGCTCGGCGTTCGTGGGGTTGACGTTCAGGCGTGGGTAAACGCCCTGTTTCACAGGGACAAAGGTAATTATAAAAGTTTAATAATGAGGTATAAAATACTATAATTTTTCTTTCGAAGTGTTTTATTCATCAGATCGCAACTCGCAAATGATGCGGCTTGAGAGGGTGTGGGGCGTTCCCCCAAGCGTGGTTTCGTTTGCCGATTTCCTCCTTCGTCGTGTCAGACTTTTTGGTTAAAAAGTTGTGTCGCGATTTTGAATGAACCAGCGATCGGAATGACCATTTTTGCCCGATTTCATCGCGGAAAATGACGGAAGCGTTTGCGATTGGGCATCTTTCGAGTTGCGAAAGACGCCTAACTGAGACTCGAAAGGTAAGGTATCGTCTTGCGGTTTGGCGTTTATCGAGGTGCGATACATGCCAAACCGTGAGGCGGAATGGAGGATGCGAAGTGTGGAATGATGAATTGTGAATGTAACACACTGATGGTTAGTGTGTTACATAGGTGCGCTGAGAATGGCGTATTTGCGCCCAACATTTCTTTCGTGGAAAAGAAATGTGTAGATTTTGCTATAGATTGTTGTGATAATTGTGCATGGGGCAACGAGGGCTTGCGACCGATGTGGCCGCAAGCCTTCGGTTTAGCGCTGCGCCTTGATCTGCTCGCCAAACTCCTTCGACACGTAGTTGAAGAGACTCTTGCAGCAGTCGGCCGAGAACTCCATGCCGCATGCCACCACCTTGTCCCATTGCTCGGGCGTGAGCCCTTGGGCGAGGTCGTTGCGTGTGATGCCGTATTTGAGCAGGCCATAGATGAATCCCGCGTTGAAGTTGTCGCCCGCTCCCACGGTGCTCACGGTGCTGGTGGGCGGCACCGGGTAGCTGCGTTTCAGGCCCTGGTCGGCGCGAAGCTCCACCGTGTCGGCGCCTTGTGTGCAGATAAACTTCTTGCAATAGAACGACACCTCGGCCGTGTAGATCTTGTCGGGGTCGCGCATCTTGTAAAGCACGTCGAAGTCCTCACGGCTGCCGCGCACAATGTCGGCATACTCCAGGTTCTCCAGGTAATTGGGGGTGATCTTCATCACCTCGTTGCGATGCGACGAACGGTAGTTCACGTCGTAATAGATGATGGCGCCATGGGCCCGGGCGTACTCCAGCAGTCCCACGATTTGCGGTCGGATGACGGGGTTGACGGCATAGAACGAGCTGAACAGCACGATGTCGTCGGGCTGGATGTCGGGGTAAACAAAGTCGAGCTGGTCGTGGGGATGGTCCTTATAGAAGATGTATTCGGCGTCGTTGCGCTCATCGAGAAACGCCAGGGAGATGGGCGACTTCGAGTCGGCGAACACATTCACGTGGTCGGCGTTGACACCGTTTTCGCGCAAAAACCTGATGATATGCTCGCCCACGCGGTCGTGGCCGGCCTCGCCAATAAACGTGGCGTCGACGCCGCAACGGCCCAATGAGATAAGCGCGTTGAAGGCCGACCCGCCGGGGTAGGCGCCAATGGGTTGTTCGTTCTTGAAGATGATGTCGAGCACTGTCTCGCCTATACCTATAACTTTTCGCATAATCTTTGTACCTTAAAAAAACATGGTGTGTTGTTGGCGTTGCCTCTTGGCTTGCGCCCGAATGACCTTAGCCGCTGCAAATTTCCATATTTTCAAGCACATTTCAAAGTAAAATTGGGTATTTTTGCACCCGAAATGAAATATAATACTTGCACACTCAGCAATGGCCTTCGCGTCATACATCTGCCATCGGCCTCGCCCGTGGTCTACTGTGGCTATCAGGTGGGCGCCGGATCGCGCCACGAGGATCGCGGCGACGAGGGCCTGGCCCACTTCTGCGAGCACGTTACCTTCAAGGGAACGGAGCGTCGCAGCGCCTGGAGCATCCTCAACAGCTTGGAGCAGGTGGGCGGAAGTCTTAACGCATATACCAACAAGGAGGACACGTGCTACTACGCCGCCATCCTCAAGGAGCACCTCACGCGTGCCGTGGGATTGCTCACCGACATTGTGTTCCACTCCACCTATCCGCAGGCGGAGATCGACAAGGAGGTGGAGGTGATCGGCGACGAGATAGATAGCTACAACGATTCGCCCGCCGAGCTCATCTTCGACGAGTTTGAAAACATCCTCTTCGACGGCCATCCGCTGGGCCATAACATCCTTGGGTCGACCGAGAGGGTGCATGCGTTCACCACCGCCGATGCCTTGCGCTTCGCCCGTAAACATTACCGCACCGACAACGCCGTGTTTTTTGCTTACGGCGACATCAACTTCGCCCAACTGGTGAGAATGTTGAAGCGGGCAACGGAAGGAATGGTGGTGGGCGCAGCGGAACCCAACCTGCTACCTTTAGGGGCTGCAGCCGAACCCTCTGCCCATCGTGCGGAGCCCTCGAAAGCGGTGCCGACGAAGGAGATTGCGTCGCCTTTGTGGGGACGTGTCATCCTGAGCGACCGCGACACCCATCAGGCCCATGTGGTGCTGGGATGCCGATCCTACGACGCCCACGACCCACGCCGCACGACCCTCTATCTGCTCAACAACATGCTGGGTGGCCCTGGCATGAACGCCCGCTTGAATGTGGCGCTCCGCGAACGCCACGGACTGGTCTACACCGTTGAGAGCTCGATGGTGAGCTATAGCGACACGGGGGTGTGGTGCACCTATTTCGGTTGCGACCATCACGACACGCGGCGTTGCCTCCGCTTGGTGCGCCACGAGCTCAACCGCTTCATGCAGGCGCCCCTCAGCGAGAGTCAGTTGCGTGCCGCCAAGCGTCAGCTCATTGGGCAGATCGGTGTGGCGTGCGACAGTCGTGAGAGCTTCGCCCTCGACTTCGGCCGCATCTACCTGCACTATGGCTTGGAGAAGGATATTGAAGCCCTCTGCCGGCGTGTGGAGGCCGTAACTGCCGATAGCCTCATGGAGGTGGCGCGCGACCTCTTTGCGCCCGAAAATCTGACCACCCTCATCTTCGGCAACCACGCCTAAAGGGCTTGGAGGTTGGTGAAGTCTAATTAGTGATTGGGCTTTAACGCAAAAAAGCCATTGCATGTGGCCTTCCCTTTTGAAGGTTTCATGCAATGGCTTCGCTTTTATAGGCTATCGGTCGTTGGACCGAAGTGGTTCATGCCATTTGGCTTTCGTATTTCTTAGAAGTTCTGTTAACCTTGTTGGTTAGGCGAAACTGATGACTCCCTGCACGGTGTTGTTGCCGTTGTCGGTCTCCTTCTCTACGGTGTCGCCATTGGCTTGTTTGCGAATTTCCTCGAGCATCTGGCGGGTACGCTTGTAAGTAGGCGTGTTCTCCACGGCGAGAATCACATCTTCGTTGTCGAGATCGTTCTGGTTGAAGATGAAGATGTGCGGACGGCGCTTGTACTGTGGGTTGTTGGCGTCCTTGCCATAGTAGCGGTTGCGACGGTCCTGGCGCTCGGCCTCCTTCTCCTCCATCTCAGCGATGCGGTTCGACTCCTCGATGGTGCGTCGTGTGCGACGGTTCTCCGGCTCCACGTCTTCGATGCCGAAGCCCGTGGCGAGGATGGTTACCTTCACCTTCTTGCCCAACTCCGGGTCGAGGGCGATACCCCATTTGATCTCGAAGTTGCCGCCAAACTGGGCCATGAAGTCGTTCACATCGTTCATCTCCTCCATCATGAGGCCCGAATGGTCGTTGTTCTTGCCATTCGAGAAAGCGATGCTCAGAAGGATCTTCTTTGAGTTGAACACATCGTTGTCGTTGAGCAACGGTGAGTTGAGCGCATCGTCGATGGCCTTCTTTACGCGGCCTTCGCCCTCGCCGTAACCCGTGCTCATGATGGCCACGCCACCGTCCTTGAGCACCGTCTTCACGTCGTTGAAGTCGAGGTTGATGAGTCCGTGGGTGGTGATGATCTCGGCAATGCTCTTCGCTGCCACGCTGAGCGTGTCGTCGGCCTTGCCGAAGGCGTCGAGCACATTGAGCTCCGGATAGATCTCACGTAGACGCTCGTTGTTGATAACGAGCAATGCGTCGACATGCTTGGCCATCTCCTCCACGCCGTCGAGCGCCTGGTCGATCTTGCGGGCGCCCTCAAAGCGGAACGGAATGGTTACGATACCCACGGTGAGGATGCCCATCTCCTTGCTCACCTGTGCGATGACAGGAGCGGCTCCGGTGCCTGTTCCGCCGCCCATACCTGCGGTGATGAACGCCATCTTCGTGCCGTCGTCGAGCATGCGGCGTATGTTGTCGACGCTCTCTGTGGCTGCCTGACGGGCGCGCTCGGGACGGTTGCCGGCTCCAAGGCCTTCCTTGCCGAGCTGCAGATGCACGGGCACGGGACTGTCGTTGAGGGCCTGTGCGTCGGTGTTACAGAGCACAAAGGTCACGTCGTGTATGCCTTCGCGATACATGTGGTTGACCGCATTGCCGCCGCCTCCACCAACACCAATCACCTTGATGATGCTGTTCTCCTTGTCGGGCGATCCGAAATCGAGGATGGAGGGTCTGCCGCTGTCTATGATTTGCATGTTGTTATCTTTGTCTGCCATAATGGTCATGCTGTTTGTTGTCTAAATGTTGCTGCTTGTTCTCGTGGTGATGTTGATTGGAGGCTTACTTCTCGTCTTCCTCTTCGATCATGTTTCCGACAAACTTCTTGAAGGCGCGCCATGCCTTTCTGGGAGCTGAGTTCTCGCGTTTCTTGCGGCGCTCTTCCTCCTCAGCCTCGGCCTTGGCCTGCGCCTCGGCACGCTCCTTCTCCTCAGCGGCCTTGCGGGCGGCCTCGCGGGCGGCTTCCTCGGCGGCCTTCTCGGCCTCGGTGAGCACCTTGCCAGTGCCTGTTCCCTCGATGGTCTTGGGCTTGCGGATCTCGGCTGCGGCCTGAGCCTTGTTGTCGCCGTTGCCGCTAAATAGGTCGTTGGTGATGGGTGCGCCCGCGCAATTCATGTCGCCCTTGGCCAGCAGGCCGAGGATGGTGCACATCGTTCCGTCCTTGGCGTTGATCGAAGGATTGTTGGAGTTGATGGTTTGAGATACAAACTTGGCCACGCGAATCTTGTCGACGTGGGTGTGGTTGCGGAAGGCGCGATCAATGTTCTTCATGTTGGCGCCGCCGCCTGTGAGGATGATGCCGCCGAGAAGCTTGTCGGAGTACTCGTTGGGCACTTGGCACCATACGTTCTCCACAATCTCCTGCACGCGGGCTTCCACGATGTCGACGAACTTGCGCTCCTCCACGCTGCGGTCGTTGTCGATGGGATAGGTCTTGCCAGGGTCGATCTCGTTGGCGTCGGTGTAGGCCGAGGCGTAGTTGATCTTCATCTGCTCGGCGTCCTTCTCCTCCATCTGTAGCGATGCGATGTCCTTGGTGATGTTGTTGCCTCCCAAGGGAATGACGGTGAGGTTGCGCAGAATCTTCTTGTAGAACACGGCCACTGTTGTGGTGTCGGCTCCCAAGTCGACCAATACGCATCCGCTGCGCTTCTCGGCCTCGGTGAGCACGCTGTCGGCCAAAGCCAAGGGCGACAGGTACATCTCTGCGATGGCGATGCCTGCGTTGTCGAAGCATTTGTTGATGTTGCGGTAGAAAGCCTTGCGCCAAAGGATATTGATGAAATTGCCCTCGATGCGTGAGCATTGTATGCCCACGGGGTCGAGTTGGTACTGGTTGTCGATTTTGTACTCCTGTGTGGCGGCGTCGAGAATCTCCAGCTCTGGGTATTGCATGCTGCGATTGGCATCCATCAGCTCGTTGATCACGTCTTGCGTGATGATGGTGTCGTTGGGCAGGTCTACCACGTTGGTGTTTTTCACGCTACGGATCGACTGTCCTCCAACGCCCACATATACTTGGGCTATGTTTGTTTTCAGCGTTCTTTCAAGTTTCGCGACTATGTTGGTTAGTGTTTGCACCGTCTTGTCGATATTGTAGGCCACGCCCTTACGGATGCAAGAGGTGGAGTCTTCCTTGACCACGGCAAGCACGTTGATGCTGCCATCGAGGTTTTTCTTGCCCGCAATACCGGTCATCTTCGATGAGCCCAGTTCAATAGCTACTATAAATTCTGCCATAGATCTATGATAATTATCAATTCAATTTTTGTTTCTTGCAAATGATCTGATTGTCAAACTCCACGTTGATGTAAGAGTATTTGTTCCATCCGGCCTGCGCCAACCCGTACTTATAGAACTTCTGTAACCTGTCGAGCTTGGTGTTGACGTAGGCTGTCACCAGTTTCTTTCGGTCGTTGACGTATGAGGTTTGTGGCAGTTGGCCGATGTAGATGATGTGGTTTCCCACGCGCGGCACCAGTTCTATGCCGTAGTCGGGCAGCACATTGATCTGCACAATTTGGTTTTTCCAGAAGTCGCTCGCCATGAGTGTGCTTCCCACGTGCGCCACATAGTTGCGCGCAAACCATTTGTTGATGTGCCCAGTGGCGATGATGAGGTCGCTGGTATAGTGGGAATTGGGCATGATTCGGTTGTCGTCGTCGAGGTAATAGTCCTCTCCGTTGGCCGCCTTGATGCGCAGGGTGGGCATTCGTTGGGTGAGGGAGATATGCACCGTGCCGTCCTGTGTCTTGTAGCATTGTGTGGTCTTGACGAACGGACTCTGGCCCAGCGTCTCCTCGATGGTGCGTGCGTTGATGTCGCGCATCCGCTTGTTGAGCGGATAGATGTTGCCTTTCTGCAGTCGCGCCTTGATCTCCGCCGCCGTGATGAAGCCGTTGGTCGTCTCGTCCTGGATGTCGATGCTCACCTTCTTGCATACGGGCGCCTCCTCTTTCGGCTTGTTGAAAGAGGCGAAGGCCACCACGATGTAGGCTCCGAGCGCTACATCGAGTGTGATGAGTAGGGTTTTCTTCCAGTTGAAACGCATGGTGATGATTAGTTGTTGGCCTTCTCCTTGGCCTCAATGAGCTTGGCTATCTGTGGCACGTAGTTGTCGAGGTCGCCTGCTCCAAGGGTGATGAGCACGTCGAAATCGCGGCTTTTCACCAGATCGAGCACGTCGTCCTTCTTTATCTTGCTCTTCTCTACGCCTGGCTTCAGGTTGTCGTAGATGAGATCGGAGGTCACTCCCGGGATGGGCAGCTCGCGTGCGGGATAGATCTCTGTGAGGATCACCTCGTCGAAATGGCTGAGCGCATCGGCGAAGTCTTTGTAGAAATCGCGTGTGCGAGTGTACAGGTGGGGCTGGAAGATGACCGTGATCTTTCGGTTCGGATAGATCTCCTTGAGACTCTTGGCGCTCTGCAGGATCTCCTTCGGGTGGTGCGCATAGTCGGAGAGAAGCACGTGGTGGGCGTCCTTCACCTTGAAGTCGAAGCGTCGATCCACACCGTGATAGGTCTCCATTCCATAGCGCAGTTCCTGCGGAGTGCAACCGTTGAGCTGTGCCATGGCCATGGCAGCCACGCCGTTCTCGATGTTGATGGGGATGGGTTGGCCGAGGTGCACGTTCTCGACATTGCCGACGGGTGATATGAAATCGAACGTGATCTCACCGTCTTCAATCTTGATGTTCTCGGCATGGAAGTCGCCCTTGTCGCGGCTGTAGGTATAAGTCTTTACGCCTTCCTGCACGTTAGCCTTCATCTCCAGGTCGGTATGGATGATGAGTGCGCCACCCGGCTGGATGAGTTCTGAGTAATGACGGAAGCTCTCCAGGTAGGCGTCTTTGGTTCCGTAGATGTCCAAGTGGTCGGGATCGGTGGAGGTGATGACGCTCATCCATGGGCGCAGCCAGTGGAAGGAGCGGTCGAACTCATCGGCCTCGATGACCACAAAGTCGCTCGAGTCGGAGAGGATATAGTTGGTGCCGTAGTTCTTTGAGATGCCTCCAAGGAACGCATTGCAGTCGATATGGCTTTGGTGCATGATGTGAGCGCACATGGTGGATGTGGAAGTCTTTCCGTGTGTGCCCGCCACACACAGTCCCTTGTGGGTGCGTGTCAGCGTTCCGAGCACCTGAGCGCGCTTCTCTATTACGAAGCCGCCATCGCGGAAGTATTGCAGTTCCTTGTGTTCGGCCGGAATGGCCGGTGTGTATACCACGAGGCAAGATGCCTTGTCGCGGCAAGCGTGCGGTATTTCGTCGACGTTTTCCTCATAGTGAATGAGCATGCCTTCCTTCTCCAGGTGGCGTGTCAGGTCAGACGGCGTGCGGTCGTAACCGGCCACTACCAGTCCCTTATGTATGAAATAACGTGCGATGGCGCTCATGCCGATGCCACCAGCGCCGATGAAATACACGGCTTTAATGTCCTTCAGTTCCATTGTCTTTTATTTATCTCCTTGTTGACCGCTAAGGTCTTATTGTCCTCACTTTCACTCCTTGTTTCCGAATATTATTCTCCCCAAGCCAACTTCACCACCTCGTCGGCGATGACGTCGGCTGAGTTTTTCAGTCCGAGCGCCTTGATGTTTTCGCTGAGCGATGCCAGTTTGCTGTCGTTTCCAACTGTTTGAAGCGCGGTGTGGAGCAGCTCGTGGGGTGCGTCGGCGTCTTTCACGTAGATGGCCGCGTCCTTGTTGACGAGCGCCATAGCGTTCTTCGTTTGGTGGTCTTCTGCCACATTGGGGCTGGGCACGAGGATGACTGGCTTCCCGATGAGGCAGAACTCGCTGATGGAGCTTGCTCCGGCGCGGCTGATGACGAGGTCGGCGGCCTTGTAGGCGGCGCCCATGTCGCTGATGAAGTCGAGCACCTTGAGGTTGGGAATGTCGCCAAACGCCTTGACGGCTTGGTTCATCTCCTCATTGTAATACTTGCCGGTTTGCCATATAAACTGCACATCAGCGTTCTTTACCATGTCGAGGTGTTGCTTCATGCTTTCGTTGACCGTGCGCGCTCCGAGGCTTCCGCCCACGAGCAAGACGGTCTTCTTATCGGGATTCAGGCCGAAGCTCTTGCGAGCCTCCTCCTTTGTCATGGTGTTGTCGAGCACGTTTTGTCTGACGGGGTTGCCTGTCTTGACAATCTTTTCGGCGGGGAAGAAGCGCTCCATACCATCGTAAGCCACGCAAATCTTCGAAGCTTTCTTGGCCAAGAGCTTGTTGGTGACGCCGGCGTAGCTGTTCTGCTCCTGTATGAGACAGGGTATTCCCTTGCTTGCGCACACGTTGAGCGTTGGGCCGCTGGCGTATCCGCCCACTCCCACAGCAGCCATGGGCTTGAACTGCTTCACAATCTTCTTGGCGATATATTGGCTCTTCCAGATCTTGAACAGGACCGCGACGTTCTTCAGCAGGTGCTTGCGGTCGAATCCGCAGATGGGCAGTCCCTTGATTTCGTAGCCTGCCGCAGGCACTCGATGCATCTCCATTCGTCCGAGAGCTCCCACAAACAATATCTTGGCATTAGGGTGCTTAGCCTTAATGGCGTTGGCGATGGATATGGCCGGGAAGATATGGCCCCCTGTTCCTCCTCCGCTGATGATGATTCTTAACTCCTTGTCCATAATCTCTTATTTTTGCAAAAGTAATCAATAATTCCCACTTCTGATCATTTTCAATCCTTTTTCTTGCATGCCTGCCTATATCCCTTGAGTGGGTTTGGGGGAAGAGCTGCAGGTGTTAAGCTGTGGCTGTGGCCACGGTTCTCTTATTTGTTGTGTCGTCTTTCACCTTCTTTGCCGTTCGGCTCACACTCAGGATGATGCCGATGTAGACACAGTTGACGATGGTCGACGTGCCACCTTTACTGATCAGCGGCAACGGTTGACCCGTCACCGGCACCAGACCCACGGCCACACACATGTTGAACAGCGCTTGCACCACGAGCAATAGCGCCAGTCCCATGGCCAGGAAGGCCGGGTAGTTGTTCTCGCATCGGTTGGCGATACGTCCGGTTCTGAACAACAATATGATATAGAGCATAGCCACGACAAACGCCCCCTCGATGCCCGTCTCCTCAATGATGATGGCATAGATGAAGTCGGAGAAGGCTTGCGCCAGGAAGTCGCGCTGCACGGAATTGCCCGGTCCTCGTCCCACGATGTTGCTGGTAGCGATGGCAATTTTGGCGTGCGCCTCTTGCGCTCCCTTGTCGAGGTCGACCTTCTCAGGCGGCACTTCCTTCGAGTTGAGGAACTTGTCGATACGCGATTTCCAAGTGTCGAGTCGGTGCAATACGCCCTTGTGCCCCTTCGAATTCTCGGTGCTTACCGTTTGTCCGTTGGCCAAGGTCTGTTCCGTAAGGTTTTGTGGCTGCCCCTCTTTTTCCGTATCCTCACCAATGGCCATGACCGCCGTTACCACCATGACGATGAGCAGCACGACCGTTAGCACCAATTTTCCTATTTGTTTGCCAGGTACGCGCCCGATGATCATCATGAAGAAGATGACCGCGGCCAACAAAGCGGCCGTTGACAGGTTCTCCAATCCGATGAGAACCAGGAATGGCAAGGCCATCTGTATGATGTATCTCATGGCCTTTCGGTCCGCTCCCTTATCGGTTTGCATGGCGCTTAGGATTTGCGCTGTCATCAAAACCAACGCTCCCTTTGCCATCTCCGAGGGTTGGAACTGCACGCCCATGATGGGGATCCATCGGCTTGCGCCGTTGGTCGATTGTCCTAAGCCAAGCACCAGCAATAGCAATATTCCTGCGAAGAGGAGCATGATGGGAGTCAATAGCTTGAAGTACTTGCAGTTGATGTTGAGCGTAACCACCATCAATCCGAAGCCCACAACGATGAGCGCCATGTGCTTGATGATGGGCGTGAGGTAGTTTCCGCCTTTGTAGGTCAGCTCCGAGGAGGCAGAGAACACCTCCACGATGCTGATGATGCAAAGGAAGAAAAAGACCATCCATATGACCTTGTCGCCTTTGAATAGGTTGGATAACTTCTTGTTCATTTCGTTTGTTGGGCTCATGTGCGGCTTTCGTGCCGCCCATTGGCTATAAACTTCTTACGAGTGTCTTGAATTGTTCGCCGCGATCCTCCATGTTCTTAAAGAGGTCGAAGCTTGCGCAGCAGGGCGAAAGCAGTACGGTGTCGCCGGGACGGGCCATCTCGTAGCATGCCTCCACACACTCCTTCATGCTGTGAGTGTCGCGTACGGGAATGCCGAGCTCATCGAAATTGGCGTGCAGTTTGGCGTTGTCGGCACCGAGGTACACCAGTCCCGAGCACTTCTGCTTCACCAGCTCCTTGATCTCATTGTAATCGTTGCCCTTGTCTTTGCCGCCGAGGATGAGCACCACAGGCGTCTTCATGCTTTCCAAAGCGTACCAGCAGGCGTCGACATTGGTGGCCTTCGAGTCGTTCACATAGTGCACGCCCCTCACGTCGCACACCTTCTCCAGTCGGTGTTCCACCCCGGGGAAGTCGCTGAGGCTCTTGCGGATAATCTCCTTCTTGATGCCCGTGATGTTGGAGGCCAGGCCGGCCGCCAGCGAGTTGTAAATGTTGTGCTTGCCCGTGAGCGACAGTTCCTCTTGCTCCATGTTGAACGGGGTGGGGAACTCCAGTTTGTACTGTCCCTCCTCGATGTAAGCGATTGACCCCTCCTCCTTCAGTTCGGAGAATGGGCAGGCCACGGCCTTGATGTCGTATTTCTTCAGTTCCTCCTTGATCACCGGGTCGTCGTTCCAGTAGATGAAGCTGTCCTCGGCCGTTTGGTTCTGTGTGATGCGCATCTTGGCAGCCGCATAGTTCTCAAACTTGAAGTCGTAACGGTCGAGATGGTCGGGCGTGATGTTGAGCAGGATGGCGATGTTGGCGCGGAAGTCGTACATGTTATCGAGCTGGAACGAGCTCAACTCGATGATGTAATACTCGTGCGGGTCCTCTGCCACCTGCAAAGCCAGGCTTCGGCCAATGTTGCCCGCCAAGCCAGCGTCGTAGCCCGCCGCCTTGAAGATATGGTAGATGAGCGACGTCGTAGTGGTCTTTCCGTTCGATCCCGTGATGCAAATCATCTTCGAGTGGGTGTAGCGTCCGGCAAACTCAATCTCGCTGATGATGTGCGTACCCTGCGCCATGAGCTTCTGGATCATGGGTGCCTTCTCGGGTATTCCAGGGCTCTTGATGATCTCGTCGGCGTTGAGGATGAGTTCCTCCGTATGATGTCCCTCCTCCCACTGAATGCCGTGGTCGTCGAGCACCTTCTTATATTTATCGTTGATTTTCGACATGTCCGATACGAATACGTCGAACCCCTCCTTCTTGGCCAGCACGGCGGCTCCTGCACCACTCTCGCCAGCTCCTAAAACTACGATTCTCTTCATTGTTTTCATTTTGTCGATGGTTGTTGTATAGGGGTGTTCGCGCCCCTTTGTTTGCCGTTTTCGCGCCTTACCTTATCTTCAGGGTGATGATGGTTAGGGCTGCGAGGATGATGGTCACGATCCAGAATCGGATGGTGATTTTCGACTCGTGCTTGGGTGCGTGCGGTGCCTTGATGAGGTATTTGCACTCGGGATCGAGCTGCTCGTCGGTCACACGGAAGTTGTCGTGGATCGGAGTGCGCTTAAAGATGCGCTGCTTCACGCCCTTGTGCTTACCTATTTTGTAGTACCACACCTGGCAGATGACGCTGAGGCTCTCCACGAAGAACACGCCGCAGAGAATGGGTAGCAGCAGTTCCTTGTGGATGATGATGGCGCCCACACCAATGATACCGCCGATGGTGAGCGATCCCGTGTCGCCCATGAACACCTGCGCGGGGTAGGCGTTGTACCAGAGGAAGCCGATGAGTGCGCCCACGAAGGCACACATAAACACCACCAGCTCTTGCGAGTCGGGTATGTACATGATGTTGAGGTAGGCTGCAAACTCGATGTGGGAGCTCACATACGCCAGTATGCCCAAGGCCACGCCGATGATTGCCGAGTTTCCGGCGCACATGCCGTCCATGCCGTCGTTGAGGTTGGCGCCGTTGCTCACGGCCGTCACCACGAAGATGGTCATGATGACAAACAGGATCCATCCAGCCGCCGTTTTGTACTTACCGCAGAACGACATGATCTGCGAGTAGTCGAGGTTATGGTTTTTCACAAACGGGATGGTCGTCTTGAGCGACTTCTCCGCCTCTGCGCTGTGGCTCACCACCATCTCCTGTCCGTTTTGGCGTTCCAAGGTCAGGTTCTCGTTCATCTTCACATCGGGCGATGCCCAGAGCACCAGTCCTACGATGAGACCGATCGACACCTGTCCCACAATCTTGTATTTGCCTTTCAGACCCTCCTTGTTGCGACGGAAGATCTTGATGAAATCGTCCATTCCACCGAGGAATCCGAGCCACAGGGTGGTGACGATCATCAGGATGAGATAGATGTTTCTCAAGCGTCCGAGCAGCAGCACGGGGATAAGGATGGCCACGATGAGGATGATTCCACCCATCGACGGCACTCCGATTTTCTTCACGCCGAACGGGTCGATGGAAGCGTCGCGTTGCGTCTCGGTGATTTGTTTGCTCTTAAGATACTTGATGAACCGCTCGCCAAACCACGTTGAGATGACCAGCGAGAGGATGAGCGCCAGCAATGCACGGAAGGAAATGTATCCCCACATGCCCGATCCGCTGATGCCAAACTGTTCTAAGAACCTGAAAAGATAGTATAACATGCGTTGTTGTTTTTAATTTGTGATGTGGCGGTCGCTTGTGTGGGCCGCCGTGGCTGTTGCCCGCAGAAGGGTAGTGCCTTATGCGTTGAATATCTCGTGCAGCACCTCCTTGTCGTCGAAGTGGTGCTTCACCCCCTTGATTTCCTGGTAGTTCTCGTGTCCCTTTCCAGCCACGAGAATCACATCGCCCTTTTGGGCCATCATGCAAGCGGTCTTGATGGCCTCCTTGCGGTCTACGATGGCCACCACCTTCTTCATCTGCTCCTTGTTGAGTCCGGCCAGCATGTCGTCGATGATGGCCTGCGGGTCCTCAAAGCGCGGGTTGTCGCTGGTGATGATGACCCGCTCCGACTGCTTCACGGCCTCCTGTGCCATGATGGGTCGCTTGCCGTGGTCGCGGTTGCCTCCTGCGCCACACACGGTGATGATCTGTCCCTTTCCGTTGAGCACCTCATGGATCGACGACAGCACGTTGGCCAGCGCGTCGGGCGTGTGGGCATAGTCGACGATGGCTGTGTAGCCGTCGGGCGACTGCACCGGCTCCAGTCGGCCACTCACGCTGTGGAGGGTAGAGAGCGTCACGAGGATGTCCTCGGGAGCCTTGCCCAGCATGCGTGCGGCACCATAGACCGCCAACAGGTTGCTCACATTGAACTTACCGATAAACTGCACACCCACCTCATGGCCGTCTACGTCGAGGTACATGCCAGCGAAGTGCATCTCGATGATGCGTGCGCGGAAGTCGGCCATCTGTCGGATGGAGTAGGTCTTCACCGTGGCCTTGGTGTTCTGCACCATCACCATGCCGTTTTTGTCGTCGGCGTTGGTAATGGCGAAGGCCGTCTTGGGCAGGCCGTCGAAGAACGCCTTCTTGGCGTCGCGGTAGTTCTCGAACGTCTTGTGGTAGTCGAGATGGTCGCGTGTGAGGTTGGTGAAGATGCCGCCGGCAAACTTCAGTCCGCTGATGCGCTTCTGTGCGATGGCGTGGCTTGAGCACTCCATGAACGCATACTCGCACCCCGCCTGCACCATGCGGCCGAGCAAGGCGTTGAGCTCGATGGGGTCGGGCGTGGTGTGGTCGGCCGGAATGGCCTCGTCTTCGATGTAGTTGCACACGGTAGAGAGCAGTCCGCACTTGTGCCCCATCTTTCGGAACATATTATATAATAAGGTGGCGATGGTCGTCTTTCCGTTCGTTCCCGTCACACCCACCAGCGTGAGGTGGTGCGAGGGGTCGCCGTGGAAGAGCGTTGCCACCTTGCCAGCGGCGTCCTCGGTGTCGGCCACCTGCACATAGGTCACGCCCTCGGCCTTCGCCTCCGGCATGTCCTGGCACAACACGGCCTTCGCCCCGAGCTCTATGGCCTTGGTGATGAACTGGTGCCCGTCGACCTGCGTGCCCTTCATGGCCACGAACAGATGTCCCGATTTCACTTTTCGGGAGTCGATGTTTACTCCCGTGATGTCTACGTCCACGTCGCCGACGATGGCCAGCGGCTTGGTGTTCTTCAACAGCTCTTGCAGTTTCATATCTTTATGCTTTATTGTTATTCTAATTTCAGCGTACAAATTTCGCCCTTCTTGATGTAGTGGCCAGGCTCAAGACTTTGCTCCACCACCTTTCCGCGCCCCCTGACGATGCACCTCACACCTCGGCTCTCAATGAGATACACGGCGTCGCGTGCTCCCATTCCCATCACGTTGGGTATGTGTTTGCGGCTGGCCATGCCCTCCTTCTTGAGCAGCACGCTTCCGGCGTTGCGTTGTGCCTCGCCCCATACGAGGGCGGCTTGCGTGGCCGGTGTGGCGTAGTTGGTGGTGGTGTTGATGCCCAGCAACGACAGCACGCGTTGTGCCGAGAAGATGTTGCCGTTCTTCACGTCGGGAATTGGGTGGGAGGTCGAGTCGCGCGCGTCGCTGATGTCGTACCTCACATATTTGGCCATGATGCCTTCGGCGATGTCCTTAAACACCTGTCCGCTCATCCATCCGTAGGCCGGCAGCCCCTGTTTCTGTATGCATACGATGCAACTGTAGTAGGGCTTGTCCTTCTCGCCAAACCATCCGGCGAAGGAGAGCAGGTGGTTGGGCGCTCCCTTGTAGGATCCGTTCTTGGCGATCATGGCCGTACCCGTCTTGCCACACACCCAGAAGTTGGGACTGTTGGCCTTCTTTCCCGTTCCGTTGATCACCACACGGTGCAACAGGTCTTGCATGATCTTGATGGTCTTCTCGGAGGCGATCTGCTCTCTGCCCTTCACCACTTGGGGCGGATAGGCCGTCAGCGTGTCGCCGTTCTTCACGGTGGCCTTCACGAAGCGCGGCTGCATCATGCGTCCGTTGTTGGCGATGGCGTTGTAGAAGGTCAGCGTGTAGATGGGCGGAATCTGCGTCTCGTAGCCGATGCTCATCCATAGCAGGGCCGTCTTGCTCCAGTTTTTCCATTGTCCGTTGGGGTAGCGCTCCGGCATTCTGATGCTCGGGCGCGCGTGTCCCTCTATAGGAATGCTGATGTTGGGGTCGTTGATTCCGGTGCGCCATATTCCCTTTACAAACCTCTCTGGGTTGTTGTGGTAGAAATGGTCGACCATGTAGCTGACGCCGATGTTGGAGCTGAGCTCCATCGCCTTGCCCAGCGAGATGGTGCCGTATCCGCCCGAGCGCCAGTGGCTGTCCTTCATGTCGCGTCCGTAGACGTGCCACACACCGTTGCCGGTGGGTATCTTGAATGTGGTGTCGCACACGCCATCCTCCAGGGCGGTCATCACCGAGGCCACCTTGAACACCGATCCCGGTTCCACGAGGTCGGTCACGGCGTGGTTTTGTATCTCTCGGTACTTGCCGTCGACGCAACGCTCCAGGTTGACGATGGCCTTGATGTCGCCGGTCTTCACCTCCATGACGATGGCCACGCCAAACTCGGCGTCGATCTCCTGCAATTTCTTCAGCACGGCGCGTTCGGCCAGGTCTTGCATGTTCACGTTGATGGTGGTCATGATGTCGGCTCCCTCCACGGGCTCGCGCTGTATGATGTCCATGTATTTGCTGAGCACCTTGCGGCGGTTCTTCAGGCCGTCGGTTCCGCGCAGCAATGAGTCGTAGGAGAACTCCAGGCCGCAACGCGGCGTGCGGCCCATGTCCTTCTCGTTGAACATCGATCCGATGGTGCGTGCCGCCATGTTGCCGTAGGGTCGTGTGCGCGACTGCAACTCCTGCGGGATGAAACCGCTCTGGAAGCGCTTCAGGCAGAAGACGGGCAGCTGCTTCACCTCCGAATAGGTGTTGTAGTTCACACGCTTCGGCCAGATGGGGTAGTAGCGCTTGCCCTCGCGGCGCCCTTTCTCAAGGTGCACCTTGAAGTCGTTGGCGCTCTTCTCGGGGAATATGTCGTGCAGTCCCATGCAGATGCTGTCGAGCTTGGCTTCCCAGAGCGAGTCGTTCTTGGCCTCGTGGAGCTGTTTGAAATCCATGTAGAGCTTAAACTCGGGCAGCGACGAGGCCAACAGTTGGCCGTCGTCGCTGAGGATGTTTCCACGCTGTGAGGGCACCGGCACGCTGTCTCGTGTCTCGCGTTTGGCCACCTGCTCCCAGTAGGATCGTTGCTCCGTCATGATGTAACCCGCCTTGATGAGCACAGCGAGGGCCACCAGGGTGAGCAGCATGCAGATGAGGCTGTAGCGCGGCATGACCTTTTTTTCGTTAAACTTACTCATGACGGATTATTGACCATTGGGAATTTCTATAAAATAAGGAGGTTGGCTGGCTATCTTCAGCACGCTGTCCTTGTTGTCTTTCAGCATCTCGAGCACGTTGCTCTCCCTGCTGAGTTCGGTGAGCTCGCTCTCGCTGCTGAGCGCCTTGTACTTGGCGTCGGTGAGCTGCTGGTGGAGCTTGTCGATCTCGATGATGTCTTGCTGGCAGCTGTATCGGTTCGACACGTAGATGATCATGAAGAAGACGATGAGCAGGATGAGCCACACCTGTCGGCGGATGATGGCTGCGCTGAGGATGTCGCCGCCCAGGATCTTGCGCAGCGAGAACATTCTCGATTGTGGCGCCTCGTCCTCCGTGGCGGTCTCCTCAATCACCTCTTTCAGCGTGAGCTCCTCCAAGGGCTTGCTGTCGATGGGCTTTTCCTTGTCGTCTTGTATGTTGGGGTTGTTCTCTGTCATTTCTTCTCTGCAATTCTAAGTTTGGCGCTGCGACTTCGTGGGTTGCTCTGTTGTTCCTCGTCGGTGGGAACAATCACTTTCGACGTGATCATGCGGAACGGGCTCTCCACCCGTCCGAAGAAGTCTTGCTCCACCTTTCCGTCGGCGCGTCCGGTCTTCATGACGTTCTTCACGATACGGTCTTCGAGCGAATGGTAGGTGATGATGCTCAGTCGTCCGCCCGGCGCCAGCAGTTCGGTGGCCGCGGCCAGCATCTCCCGGAGGGCGTCCATCTCGTGGTTCACCTCGATGCGTAGCGCCTGGAAGAGTCGGGCCAGGTCTTTCTTCTCGCGGTCGCGTCGGAAGAGCGGTTCCACGGCCTCCATCAGGTCGTGTGTGGTGGCGATGGGTTTCTGTTGGCGCGCCTTGACCAGCGTGGAGGCTATGCGGCGTGAGGTGCGCAGCTCGCCGTAGAGGTAGAGCACGTCGGCCAGTTGGCCTTCGTCATACTCGTTGACAATGTCGGCTGCCGTCTTTCCAGCCCGTTTGTTCATGCGCATGTCGAGTGGTGCGTCGAAGCGGAACGAGAAGCCTCGGCTCTCGTCGTCGAAGTGGTGGCTCGACACGCCAAGGTCGCCCAGCAGGCCGTCGATGTGGTCCACATTGTGGTAGCGCATCCAGTTTTTCAGGTAGCGGAAGTTGGACCTCACGAAGGTGAACGTCGGCCGGTTGGCTGCCTCGCCATCGCCTGGCTGCTCACCGTTGGCCGCCTCGGGGGCTTGCGGGAAGAGCGTCCTGACGTTGTTCTCCGCGTCGGCGTCTTGGTCGAAACCAAACAGCCGGCCGCCGGGGCCCAGTCGGGAGAGAATCTCACGCGAGTGCCCACCTCCTCCAAAAGTAACGTCCACGTAGGTTCCGTTGGGGGTGATGTCGAGTCCGTCCACGCTGGCTTTCAGCAGCACGGGTACATGATATGTTTCAGCAGTCTTGACCATGCTTGTCACTATTCGTTTGTTGATGTTGGCTTGTGGGTGTCGTCGCTTTTTGGGGCCATGAGCTGCTCCAATGCCAGCCCAAACTCGTCGCTGTTCATGAAGGGCTCGCCGCCAGTCTCGTTGGCCCACACCTCGATGGTGTCGCCCATGCCCACAAAGCGTATGGCTTGCTTGATGCCTGCGGCTTCCAGGAAGTTCTTGGGGATGAGTATGCGGCCGTTGCCGTCTACGGCGAGGTTGATGACGCCGCTCACAAAGCTGCGGTAGACCATTTGCTGGCGACGGTCCCATCGCGAAAGGCGGGCGCGCATCTCGTCCATCTCGCGGTTCCAGACGCTCTCGGGGTAGATGACGAGGCATTTCTCGAAGATGTCTTGGCGCAACACCAGGCCCTCCTCGCCCGAAGTTAGGAGCACTTTGCGAAACGCGGAGGGGAGGAATGCTCGTCCCTTCGTGTCTGTTCGTGCCTCGATGTTGCCTAAAAACCGCATGTGTTCTAATTTATAATAATTTGGCTCCAAAGTTACACAAATTTCCCCACTTTACCCCACTTCTCTCCACAAATTTTGTTTTTTGCCCTCATTTTGTGACATCCGACAGGCCTCAACCCCTTGGGCGGAAAGGAACGCCTGTTGCGAAACGATACGACAAATGGCTCGCTGAGAATGGCTCGAAATCCACCAACGCCCACTTCGCTCCCAAATACGCGATTCTCGGCGCGTTTTCGCAACAATCTGATAGCTAACAACTTATCGTCAGAGGGACCTGCCCCACATTCCAAACTCCACATTCCGCACGATGAAACATGCCTAACCGAGACACGAAACATGCCTAACCTACGTGCGATAGCTTGCCTTTCGAGTCTCGAAAGATGGCCTTTCGCAACTCGAAAGATGCCTAATGGCAACGACTCCTCTCATACGAGCCATCCCCGTTGGGCACAGGAGGCCCCTGGAAGTCCCTTTTCCGCTTCTGTTTGTGAGGTTCTCCGTGATGCGTTTTTGTGTCAAATTGCATTACAAAAGGTCGATTTGGTAGATGGCGAATGAGCGCTTATGGTGCCCATCCGCTGCTAGTGGATGGCGTGGGGCGTGGTGGGTGGCGCTCGCGAACCAGCCGTCGATGGGTGTGTGGAAGGGTGGCGCGGGGTGCCTTTTCGGGAGCAAATGTGAAGAAAAGATGAATTTTTGAGCAAAAAGGAACCAATTTAGAAAAAGAAGTGTTATTTTTGCAACTTGTTAGTAGAATAGCTTGATAAGCGGAAGCATGGAAAAGACCATCGACATTGATAAGATACTTCGGAGCAAGATGGGCGAGAAAGCCAAGTGGGTGCCTCGCTGCCTCGTGAGCTGGCTGAAGCATATCGTTCATGAGGACGAGGTGAACCGATTCTTGTGGGAGAGCCGCGAGAAGGTAGGAACCGAATGGCTTACCGAATGTGTGAAATACCTGAAGATGAACGTTACCATCGAAGGCGAGGAGAATCTGCCCGACAAAAACGACGGAAAGCTCTACACCTTCGTGTCGAACCATCCATTGGGTGGTGAGGACGGCGTGTGCCTGGGATCCATCATTGGCAGGCATTACGACGGTAAGTTCCGCTATCTGGTCAACGACCTGTTGCTCTCGCTCCCTGGCTTGCGCCCCGTGAGCATTGGCATCAACAAGACCGGCAAGCAGAGTCGCGACTTCCCCCGTATGGTGGAGGCTGGCTTCCGGAGCGACAACCACATGCTCATGTTCCCCGCCGGACTCAACTCGCGCATGATCGACGGCAAGATTCACGACCTGCCGTGGAAGAAAACGTTTATCACTAAGAGTGTGGAGTATCAGCGCGACGTGGTGCCCATCTATTTCAGCGGGCGCAACTCGAAGCGCTTCTACCGCATTGCCAAGTGGCAGAAAAAGCTGGGGTTGAAGATCAACCTGGCCATGCTCTTCCTCGTCGACGAGATGTATGAGAACGTGGGGAAAAACTTCCGTGTGGTGGTAGGTAAGCCCATACCCTGGCAAACGTTCGACAAGAGCCGAACACCGATGGAATGGGCCAAATTTGTAGAAGATAAGGTATACGAACAAGCTGGGCCTGCCTCGGAAAGAGGCGAGTGAGCCCGTATAAGAGATTATGATGGAAGAAGAGATTTGTCAACCAGTCGGCAAGGATCTGCTCAAGGCTGAGTTGACCCATGAGCGTGAATTGAGGACAACAAACAAGAGCCACAACGAGATTTATGTGGTTACGGCCAAGAACTCTCCCAACGTGATGCAGGAGATAGGAAGGCTCAGAGAGGTTGCTTTCCGAACAGCTGGCGGAGGAACGGGAAAGGCGGCAGACATCGACGAGTTCGACACCATGGACGATGGGTGCCGACAACTCATCGTTTGGAACCCGGAGGCCGAGGAAATCATCGGTGGTTACCGCTATCTGTTCTGCGATGATTGGCGGATCAACAACGACGGGCAACCGCAGGTGGCCATGGCCCACATGTTCCATTTCTCCGATAAGTTTATGAACGACTATGCGCCCAACACCGTGGAGCTCGGTCGTTCGTTTGTTGCGGTCGACTATCAGAACGTGCGTAAGAACACCAAGTCGATTTTTGCGCTCGATAACCTGTGGGATGGCCTCGGAGCCCTGACGGTCATCAATCCACGATGCAAATATTTCCTGGGAAAGATGACCATGTACCCCTCGTTCAACCGTCGTGGGCGCGACATGATACTCTATTTCCTGCGCAAACACTTTGGCGACAAGGATGGCCTCATAACACCGATCGAACCGGTGGTTTTTGAGACTCCCGAGGAGGAACTGAAGGCTATCTTCTGCGAGGACGACTTCCGAGCCGACTACCGCATCCTCAATCGCAACGTGCGCCAGTTGGGCTACAACATCCCGCCGCTGGTGAACGCTTACATGAACCTCTCGCCCACCATGAAATTCTTCGGAACGGCCATCAACCACGAGTTTGGCGAGGTGGAGGAAAGTGGCATACTCATTGCCGTCGATGAGATTTTCGAGGAGAAGCGTGTGCGCCACATCAATAGTTTTGTGGAGGAGCACCCCGAGGCGCTCAACTTCCCCGGTCGCCCCAACACGGTGATGCTCTAAGCAGAGACCGATGGGATTGGGTTGAGAACCTAACGCATAACACATAAACAGCCGCAGGGCCATTCCTGTCTGTGCGATCATGGCACAACGATGGGAATGGCCCTGCGGCTGTTTGGGGAATGTGCCCGTGGGCGTTTCGCGATGCGGTTTGCGTTTATAGGAACTTCATGAGGATGTCCCACACGGCGATGATGTGGCAAACGGAGCCCATCAGCACAAAGAAATGGAACACCGTATGCATGAAGCGGCGCCGGTTCAGACTATAGAAGATCGCGCCCGTGATGTAGCTCACGCCCTCGCCGATGATCCACCAGAACGATGTGCGCGGCAGGGCGTCGATGAGCGGCTTGAAGGCAACGAGCACACTCAGGCCCATCACCACGAAGCAGATGGTCTCTACGTTGCTGTGGCCCTTCAGGCCGCGGAAGCTCACGATGGTGCCCGCGATGGCCGCCGACCAGATGAAGATGAACAGGGTCCAACCCCAATAGCCTTGGTCGCGCAGGCAGATGAGCGTGATGGGCGAGTAGGAACCGGCGATGTGCCAGTAGATGGCGGCGTGGTCCCACTTGCGCAAACGCTCCTTCCAAGGCGACCAGGCGCTCAAGGCGTGGTAAACCGTGGAGGCGATGTACGAGCAGATCATGCCAAAGAGATAGAGAATGATGCCCGCCGTGGCCCAACCGTTGCCCACCTGGAAGCACCAAACGAGGAAGATGGTGCCGAAGACGATGCCTAAGGCTATGCCGCCGGCATGGCTCCAACTGTTCCATAACTCTTCCTTGTGGTTGAAGAAAATGCGCCGTTTCATCGTGTTTTTTGTCGTTAAGGGTGATCAGACGATAGGCAATGCGATGCCTTCTATCTTTTGGTAAATGTCGAGCGCGTAGATGTCGGTCATGCCGCTGATGTAGTCGAGCACGGCCATGATGCGGGTCTCCAGGTGCGGACTGTTGATGTCGTACTGGCTGCTGAACCTGCTGATGAGTTGTTGGGAGTGGAACTTCTCGGGGTGGACAGCCGCCGAGATAAGCGTCTCCATCAGGGTCTCCATGATTTTGTAACCGCTCAGCTCCACGTCGAGCACCGGTTTGCTGCGGTAAATCTTGGCGCGCGACAGTTCGACGCAACGCTGGTAAGCCTCGCGCAGGGGCGTGTCGATGTGCTTGATGAGGCTTCCGGTGAATGTGCCTTGCAGAATCTCGTCCTCGTGATTTACAAACGTGTTGACGCAGGCGTGCTCCAAGGCGCCCACCACACAGGCTCGCATGTAAACCACCTGTTCATTGCGGTCGGTCACGCCCTCGTCGTCGAGGCGCCGCAGGATGTTGGCTTGGCCCTCGTCGTCGAAGAAGCCGAGCAGCAGGTTGCGCGTCTCCTCAAACGAGAGGATCTTCAGTTTGTGTGAGTCCTCTATGTCCATAATCTCGTAGCAGATATCGTCGGCGGCCTCCATCAGGTAAACCAGCGGATGGCGCGCGTAGCGAAGAGGTTCGCCGGGGGCGGAGAGACAAATAAGGCCCAATTCATCGGCAATTCTCTGGAAACTCGAAGCCTCCGACTCGAAGAAGCCAAACTTGCCGTGAGCGCCGGCGTGCTGGCTCGAGAAGGGGTATTTCACGATCGACGCCAAAGTGGAGTAGGTCATGACATAACCGCCCGCGCGGCGCCCCACAAACTGGTGGACCAGCAGGCGGAAGGCATTGGCGTTGCCCTCAAAGTGGGTGATGTCTTGCCAAATGGCGTCGCTCACCTCGCTGCGCAACGTAGAGCCGGGACCCTCGGTGAAGTAGGTCTGGATGGCCTTCTCGCCCGAATGGCCGAAGGGTGGGTTACCCATGTCGTGGGCGAGGCCCGCCGTTTGCACAATCGTTCCTATCTCCTCAAACAGCGTGCCGCGAAGCTCCGGGTGCTTGTCCGTCAGGCGGCGCGCCACGTCGTCGCCCAGCGACTTGCCCAGCGACGACACTTCCAACGAGTGGGTAAGGCGGTTGTGGACGAAGATGCTGCCCGGAAGGGGAAACACCTGCGTCTTGTTTTGCAAGCGACGGAAAGGGGCTGAGTAGATCAGACGGTCGCCGTCGCGCTTAAATTCGGAGCGGTCGTCGTGGCGAAGGGCATGGCGCTCCTCCTGCCCAAAACGCTTGTTGGAGATGAGTTGGGTCCAGTTCATGTTGGTTCTTGTTTCAAATCACAGCACGCCAAAGTGTTGAGACTGTGAGGGTTGGTTTGGCAAAGTTACGTTTTATTTCTCCATTTTTCGCCTTTTTAATAATTAAAAAGTATATAAGTGGACGGAATTTAGTAATTTTGCAATTGTTATGTTGAATATCAAAGTAGTCAATACTGGCCACCAGCCGCTTCCGGCTTACGCCACCCATCAGAGCGCAGGTCTCGACCTTCGCGCCAACCTGTCAGAGCCTATCGTGCTGCACCCCTTGGAGCGAGCCCTCATTCCCACGGGCTTGCATATCGCCTTGCCCGATGGCTACGAGGCTCAGGTGCGTCCGCGCAGCGGATTGGCCCTCAAGCATGGCATCACCGTGCTCAACACACCGGGAACCATCGACGCCGATTATCGCGGTGAGCTCAAGGTATTGCTCGTCAATTTCTCCAACGACGACTTCGTGGTGAACGACGGCGAGCGCATCGCACAGATGGTGGTGGCGCGTTATGAGCAGGTGCAGTTTGAGACCGTAAGCGTGCTCGATGAGACGGAGCGCGGCGAAGGGGGCTACGGCCACACGGGTGTGAAATAATGGAGGAGCATAGGCGTTGATGTGTAAACGAGCAAGATATTACCTGTTGTTGGCCATCGCTGTTGTGGCGATGGGTGGGCAAATTGTGTCGGCGGCAAGTAAGAAAAAGGCGAAGAAACCGGTCGTTTTGGCCGTTGCCGACACGCTGAGCTACAACGACAGTAGAAGGTACAACTATTTCTTCTTGGAGGCTGTAAGGCAACAAGAGGCGGGGCATTACGCTGCCGCATTCGACCTCGTGAGCCATTGTCTCGACATCAACCCCAAGGCGGCCGAGGCTTACTTCCTCAGGGCGCGCTACTTGTCGATGTTGCGCAAAGACTCGTTGGCGCTCAACGATCTTGAGAAAGCGGCCAGTCTGCAACCGGGAAACGCCATCTACCAAGAGAAGGTGGCGCAGTTCTATATCGGAATGGGCAATTTCGACAAGGCCACCAAGGCCTATGAGCAGCTCTATGCCAACAATCGCGACCGGAGCGATGTGCTCAATGTGCTTGTCCAACTCTACCAACAGCAGAAGGATTATGGAAAGATGATCGAGGCCATCAGCAAGATGGAGGAGCTGGAGGGCGTCGACGACCAGTTTGAAATGGCCAAGATGAACGTCTATGAGATGATGGGCAACACGCGGAAAGCTTACCTAACCTTGAAGCGTTTGGCAGATAGCCACCCCAACGACAAGACGTTTACCATCATGTTGGGCAATTGGCTCATGCAGCATAAGATGCGAAAGGCGGCTTATAAGCTCTTTGCACAGACCTTGAAAGAGGAACCCGACAACACCTATGCGCAAAGTTCCATGTACGATTATTACCGCTCGTCGGGCAACGACTCGCTGGCGCGGCAGATGATGGACCGCATACTCTTGGGTAAAAACACGCCGGCTGATAGCCGCATGCAGTTTCTCAAGCAGGCCATTCAGGAAAATGAGCAACAGGGTGGCGACTCCATGCAGATCATCCATCTATTGGATCGGGTGAGGCAAGTGGTGCCCAAGGATGCGCAGGTGGCCGAGATGCGCGCGGCCTATTTCCAAATGAAGAAGATGCCGACGGCCGTGGTCGACTCGGCGTTGATGCAACTTCTCGACATCGCCCCCGACAATGCCTGGGCACGGTTCCAACTCGTCCAAAGCAAATGGGCGACACAAGATTGGAAACTGGTGGCCTCTTTGGCGGAGCCGGGAATGCTGTATAACCCCGATGAAATGGCCTTTTATTATTTCACCGGACTCGCCAGGTTTTACCAGGAGGACGACAAGGGAGCGTTGGATGCCTTCCAGCGTGGAACCGCAGAAATCAACGACAAGAGCAATCCCGACATTGTGAGCGACTTCTATGCCATCATGGGCGATATCTATCATAGCCAAGGCGAGAAGGAAAAGTCGTATGCGGCTTACGATAGTTGCTTGCAGTGGAAGCCCGATCATATCGCTACGCTCAACAACTACGCTTATTTCCTGTGTACCGAGGGTGGGAACCTGAAGAAGGCGGAGGAGATGAGCGCCAAGGCGGTGAAAGCTGAGCCGACCAATGCCACCTACCTGGATACTTACGCTTGGATTCTCTTCTGCGAGGAACGGTATGCGGAGGCGAAGTTTTACATGGACGCCACATTGAAGAACGATACCGATTCTGCCGTTAGCGCCGCCGTGCTCGAGCATGCGGGCGACATCTATATGAAGGTGGGAGAGAAGGAACAGGCATTGGAATTTTTGCAAAAGGCCATCGAGGCTGGTGGCGACAAGGATGCGTTGACACGTAAAATGAACTTATATAGGAAAGAAAAATGAAAACGTCATTATTCAAAATATGTCTGATTTGCGCACCGTTGGCTTTGGCTTCGTGTGGCGCAAAGAAATCGTTGGTGAAGGATAACGCAACTGTACCCACAACGCAGGCGACGCACAAGCATGCCGAAGAGATGCAGTTGGCGTTCGTGCAGAAGGTAAGCGACCAAAAGGTTTACGCCAAAAACATCGTCAGCGGTCTGTCGTTCACGGCCAACATGGATGGCAAGAGCATCACCCTGCCGGGTGCCCTCCGCATGCGCCGCGATCAGGTGATACGCTTACAGATCTTCATTCCGTATATCGGAACGGAGGCCGCGCGCATCGAGTTTACACCCGATTATGTATTGGTGGTCGACCGGTTGCATAAGCAATACGTCAAGGGCGACTACAATCAGCTCGATTTCTTGCGTAACAATGGCTTGAGTTTCTATTCCTTGCAAGCCTTGTTCTGGAACCAACTGATGTTGCCGGGAACCAATCGCGTGAGCGAGGGAGACCTCGCGAAATTCGACGTTAACCTCGATGGAATGGGGCAAAATGTGCCTATTATGCTGAAAAATGGTAATCTTGCCTTCACCTGGCAGGCCAATCGAAACAGCGGATTGATAGCTCAGGCGGTGGTGGCTTATACCAGTCGTTCGCAAGGCAACTCGACGCTTACGTGGAAATACGATAACTTCAAGGCATTGGGAGCCAAGAGCTTCCCGGCCACGCAGGAGTTCTCGTTTGCCACCAACGCTACTAAGCAGGCGCGAAAGGCTACGGTCAAACTGGCGTTAGACGCCCTGAAGACTTCCGACGACTGGGAGACCAATACCGTGGTGTCGAGCAAATATAAGAAGGTGGAGGTCCAAGACATCCTCGGTAAGCTGTTGGAGATGTAAGCCCTTAGGGGATAAGTCTTAGTAATGTAATCTTTGCCGCTTGAAGAAAGATAGAATGAGAAGATTTTTGTGCATCATGTTGAGCCTGGCCTTGGTGATGGTTGCCGGGGCGCAGACCAAGAAAACGAATACGGCCCGCAAGCAAACGCGCACCACAACGGTGCAGCGAAAGCGGACGCAAACGGTTCGCAAGAAGGCGCAACCGGTAAAAAAGAAGACGCAGACGAAGCAAGCCTCGACGGCTAAAAAGCAAAACAACGCGGCGCGTTACTCCAATGCGTCGATCCGTGGACTGCAAAACCAGCGCGCGGCCATTCAGAAGAAGATCCGAGAACAGGAGAAGGCGTTGAAGGCCAACAAGGAGGATGTGGCCCAGCGTTTGAAGAACCTGATGGCCATCAATGGTGAGATCGACCAACGGCAAAAGAACATCGACAACATCCAAACGGACATTAAGCATATCGAAGGCAACATCGGCATCCTGAAATCGCAGCTCGCCACGTTGCAGTTGCAGCTGAAAGACCGACAGGCACGATATGTGAAGTCGATGCGATACATGGCTCGACATCGCTCGGTGCAAGACCGATTGATGTTCATCTTCTCCGCAAAGAACTTTGCTCAGATGTATCGGCGTCTGCGCTTCGTGCGCGAATATGCCCAGTATCAGAGGGCGCAAGGTGAGGCGGTTAGGGCCAAACAGAACCAGGTGACGCAGAAAAACACGCAACTGGAGAATGTGCGAGGCCAAAAGAACAACCTCCTTTATCAAGGTAAACAGGAGAAGGAAAAACTCGAGGGCAACAAGAACGAGCAGCAGCAGATTGTCCAAGGATTGCAAAAACAACAGAAAACCATTCAGGCTATCATAGCCGAGCAGCATAAGAAGGACGCCGTTTTGAACGCCCAAATCGACAGATTGGTCGAGATTGAGGTGCAAAAGGTGCGTGAGCGTGCCGCCGCCGAGGCCAAGCGTAAGGCCGCCGCGGCTGAGGCTGCCAAACGAAGGGCGGCTGAGATTGCGCGCAAACAGGCTGAGGCCAAGCGGGCCGCCGAGGAGAATGCGCGGCGTATCGCTGAGGCAAAGGCACGTGAGGAACGCCTGAAAGAGGAGGCTCGCAAGGCTGCTGCCGCTGAGGCGGAGGCACGTCGGGCACGCGCTGAGGCTGCCGAAGCGGCCAAGGCAAGGGCTCGTGAGCAAGCGCTGGCTGAGGAAAGGGCTCGCCAAAAGGCTACGGCTCGTGAGCTGGCGAGAAGCGCCGCAAAGGCCGAGGCTGCCGCAAAGGCCGCCGCCGACAAGGAGGCTGCTGCCCAACGAATGGCCGCCGAGGCTGCTGCCCGTAAGCAACAGGCTGAGCAGGCTGCCCGCGAGGCTGAGTCGGCACGACTGGCTGCCGAGCGTAAGCAGAAGGCCGACGCAGCCCGTGCCAGGGAGGAAATTGCCGACGCGAAGGAAAATGCGGAAGAGATGGTGAAGTTCTCGTCTGTCGACCGTATGATGAACAGTGGCTTTGAGGCCAATCGTGGACGCCTTCCCATGCCCATCACGGGTAGTTATAAGATCGTGAGTCACTTCGGACAATATCAGGTGGACGGCCTGAAGGGTGTGACGCTCGACAACAAGGGCATCAACATCATGGGTGGCGCGGGTTGCCAGGCACGTGCTGTCTATGACGGCGAGGTGAGTGCGGTCATTGGCTATGGTGGCAACATGGTTGTCATGGTGCGTCATGGCGCATACATATCTGTCTATTGTAACTTGAAGTCGGTTAGCGTTAGCCGTGGCCAAAAGGTCAGTACCCGACAAATATTGGGTACTGTTGGTCCCGACCATATCCTCCAATTCCAGTTGCGTAAGGAACGCGCCAAGCTGAATCCTGAGTCTTGGCTTGGGCGCTAAAGGGCCAAACCGTATCAATAGGGAAAAGGCGCAAACCCTTCATTTTTGACGATTCCATCGTTCTTTTCTGCGATAAAAGGATGTCCTTAAGGGGAATCGGAATCTAAAAACGCAAGGGGCGCTCATCGCATTTGTGATGAGCGCCCCTTGCGTTTCTTATGTTTCTTCCTTGCGTTTCTTGTGATTCCCACTTTCGCTTCTTATGTTTCTTCCTTGCGTTTCTTATGATTCCCACTTTCGCTTCTTATGTTTCTTCCTTGCGTTTCTTATGTTTCCCACTTTCGCTTCTTAGGATTTGCCCTTGCGTGTCTTATATATCCTCCTCGCACTTCTTATGTTCCAAACAGACTTAGGTTGTTTGTGAGTCTTGCGCTGAGGATGGTGAATTATCGCTTTTGTGCCAAGTCGGCTGTGGAGAGGTTCTTGCTTTTGCGATGACGGCTATTATTGGGAAGATGTGTGACGGATGTCGCGACCGTCGAGAAGGCTGGTATAGGTGTCGAAGGCATGCTCCATTTCGCTAATTTTCACGAATTCATCGGCGCTGTGACTGCGCGAAGACTCGCCCGGACCAAGCTTGAACGAAGGGAACGGCATGAGCGCTTGGTCGCTCAGAGTGGGCGAACCGTAGGGCGTCATGCCCATGTTGACACACGCTCTCACCAACGGATGGTCGGGGTCGATGTGCGAAGAGTGAAGGCGGAATGAGTGTGCTTGGACATCGCACTTCACGTTTTGTTGGATGATGTCGTACACTTCCTCGTTTGCGTAATACTCGTTGGTTCTCACATCCACCAACATTTGGCATGTGTCGGGTATGACATTGTGCTGCGTTCCCGCATGAACCACCGTAAGCGTCATCTTTGTTGGGCCGAGGAATGGGCTTACCTTGTCGAACTGATAGTCGCGAATCCATCGCATGTCGTCGAGCGATTCGTAGATGGCGTTGACACCTTCGTTGCGCGCAGCGTGCCCACTCTTGCCATGTCCGATGAGGTCGAGTACCATCAGCCCTTTCTCAGCGATGGCTGGTTGCATGCCTGTCGGCTCACCCACGATGGCCACATCCATGTGGGGCAATAATGGAAGTACGCGGCTGATGCCGTCTTTGCCTGATATTTCTTCCTCGGCCGATGCCAAGTAAATGAGGTTGTAGGGCTGCGGTCTAAGTGATAAGAATCGAAAAACCTGTAGGAGCGTGGTCAGTCCGCCCCCGCAATCGTTGCTTCCCAGGCCATAGATCCGGTCGTCCTCGACGCTTGCCCTGAATGGGTCGCGAGTCCATGAAATGGCCGGTTTCACCGTGTCGATATGAGCGTTGAGCAGTAAGGTCGGTTTCTGCTCGTCGTATCCATCGGCCATCAGCCACAGATTGTTGGCCTCGCGATGAGGTGCGAGACCGTAACTCTTCATCCGTTGCTCCATGAGGTCGGCCGCATCTTTCTCCTCTCGGCTAACGCTCGGTGTGTTAATCAAGGCGCACAGCAAATCGATGGCGTCTGTTACATAATCCTGATGTTTCATAACGCAGGCAAAATTAAGAAAAAACACCAAATTATTTCCTACTTTAAGGAATATTCTTTAACTTTGCATGAAATAAGAGTAGCGCGCTGATTGAAGACCGCGTGTCCTCGGCTCAGCGTCTGCTTGGACTTTGCGTAAAAATTAAAAGCCTATCCATCATGCAGAATTTAAGTCATCTCTCTGTGCTCATCCATGAGCAGGCTAAGAAGTATGGCTCGCGCCCCGTTCTGACTTTCCGTAGTTTTGGAAGTCTGAAATGGAAGACAGTTTCCTGGAATCAGTTTTCTTTGCGCGTGAAGCAAGTGAGCAATGCCTTGTTGAATCTTGGCATTAAGCCCCAGGAGAAGATAGCGGTGTTCTCGCAAAACTGCATCCAATATCTCTATACAGATTTTGGAGCGTACGGAATTAGGGTTGTGTCCATTCCTTTTTATGCAACCAGTTCCGAGAGCCAAATACAGTACATGATCAACGACGCCGAGGTAAAGTACCTGTTTGTTGGCGAGCAAGATCAGTACGATAAGGCTCATCGCATATTCCCTTTGTGCCCTTCGTTGGAGCGAATCATTATCTTTGATGAGAGCGTGCGTGTTAGTTCGCACGATCCCAACGCCATTTATTTCGAGGACTTCCTGAGGTTAGGCGAGGGCCTTCCGCGCCAGACGGAGGTCGAAAAGCGTTGGGCCGAGGCCAACGAGGACGACGTTTGCAACATCCTTTATACCAGTGGCACCACAGGAGCGAGCAAGGGCGTTATCCTGAACTATCGTCAATACAATGCCGCCATAATTGCCAACGGCAAGTGTGTGGGCGTCTCCGACAAGGACCGCGCTATCAATTTCTTGCCTTTCACACATGTGTTTGAGCGTGGATGGTCGTATTTGTGTCTTTCCGTGGGTGCCCAACTCATCATCAATACTTATCCGAAGGAGATCCAAGACTCCATGCGCGAGACCCATCCCACATGTATGTCGAGCGTGCCTCGCTTCTGGGAGAAGGTTTATCAGGCCGTGAAGGCCAAGATGGATGAGGCCAGTGGTGTGCAGCGCAAGCTCTTCAACCACGCCCTTAGTGTTGGTCGCCGCCACAACATCGAGTATCTTGCCAATGGCAAACGTCCGCCTTTGGCCTTGGCTCTCGAGTATAAGTTGGTTAACAACACGGTGCTCAGCATTGTCCGTAAGCAACTGGGCCTGGAGCATCCCAATATCTTCCCAACCGCTGGAGCTTACGTCTCGCCCGAAGTGGAGCAATTTGTCCATTCCATCGGCATAACGATGATCGTAGGCTATGGCCTCACAGAGAGTTTGGCCACCGTTTCGTGCGACCGCCCCAAGCAAAAATACACCATTGGTTCTGTGGGAAGACTCATTGATGGCATTGAGCTGAAGATTGGCGAGAACGATGAGATCCTGCTCAAGGGTCCCACCATCACTCCCGGCTATTACCACCGCGACGAAGCCAATGCGCAATCATTCGACAAGGATGGCTTCTTCCATACTGGCGACGCCGGCTACATGAAGGATGGTGAGCTCTTCCTTCGCGAGCGCATTAAGGACCTCTTCAAGACCAGCAACGGTAAGTATGTGGCACCTCAGATGGTCGAGTCGATGCTGTTGGTCGACAAGTATGTTGATCAGGTGGCCGTCATTGCCGACCAGCGTAAGTTTGTTTCGGCGCTCATTGTACCCGAGTTCCATCTTATCGAAGAGTGGGCACGCGAGCATGGCATCGCCTTTGAGAACAACGAAGAGCTCTGCGCCAACCCGAAGGTTCACGACATGATGATGGAGCGCATTGCCACGTTGCAGCAGTCGTTGGCGGGCTATGAGCAGATCAAACGTTTCACCTTGTTGCCCCATCATTTCTCGATGGAATCGGGCGAATTGACCAATACGCTGAAGATGCGTCGCCCCATTATCTATAAGAACTACAAGGACGTAATCGATAAGATGTACGAGGAATAGGCCGATGGTGCCCAAGCCACACCCCGCCCATTGTCTCATTATGCAAGAATAACAAACGATGATAACAGCAGATCAATTGAAAGATGTGATGGACCGCGCTGAAAAGCTCCATCATTATCTTAATATCGACCAAAAGAAAGTGGAGTTTGAGGAGGAACAGTTGCGCACCCAGGCTCCCGATTTCTGGGACGACCCCAAGCGGGCACAGGTCCAGATGAAGAAAGTCAAGGACATTGAGAAATGGATTAAAGGCTACCAGAGCGTTCGTCAGAGCGCCGATGAGTTGCAGTTGGCTTTCGATTTCTATAAGGAGGAAATGGTTACCGAGGAAGAGGTCGACGCCGATTACGCCAAGGCCATCCATGCCATCGAGGAGCTTGAGCTGAAGAACATGCTCCGCCAGGAGGAAGATTCGATGGACGCCGTGATGAAAATCAACTCTGGCGCGGGTGGCACTGAGGCACAAGACTGGGCCCAGATGCTCATGCGCATGTATATGCGTTGGTGCGAGGCCAATGGCTACAAGGTTACCATCACTGACCTTCAGCCCGGTGAAGAGGTCGGCGTGAAGAGCATGACCATGACCATCGAGGGTGGCGAGTATGCCTACGGCTTCCTGAAGAGCGAGAATGGTGTGCACCGTTTGGTGCGCGTGTCGCCCTATAACGCCCAAGGCAAGCGCATGACCAGCTTCGCCAGCGTCTTCGTCACACCGCTTGTCGACGACACCATCGAGGTGTATGTCGATCCCGCCAAGGTCAGTTGGGACACCTTCCGCAGTTCCGGCGCCGGTGGACAGAACGTGAATAAGGTGGAGTCGGGTGTCCGATTGCGCTATCAATACGAAGACCCCGACACGGGTGAGAAGGAGGAAATCCTCATTGAGAACACCGAGACGCGCGACCAGCCCAAGAACCGCGCCAAGGCCATGCAGCTCTTGAAGAGCCAGTTGTACGACCGTGCGCTGAAGAAGAAGCAAGAGGCCCAGGCCAAGATCGAGGCAGGCAAGAAGAAGATCGAGTGGGGAAGCCAAATCCGCAGCTATGTCTTCGACGACCGTCGCGTGAAGGACCATCGCACCGGCTATCAGACCTCCGACGTCGATGGCGTGATGGACGGCAAGATTGATGGCTTCATCAAGGCCTACCTCATGGAGTTCCCCACCGAGGAGGAGGCTCAGTAGGCCCTATGGTTTGCATCACTAAAAACCTTAAAATATTGAAGATATGAGTAAAAAGAAAGTAGACAAGCATCCCGTAGTGCACGAGGTGAACCAGACGGCTCGTCCTCGCAAGCGTCAGAATCATGAGCAAAAGCAGAAGGATAAGGGTGAGGTCGTTGTCAAGTGGATATTTGGCGTCCTTTTCGCACTTTCCATCCTTTATATTATTTGGTCAATGTATATTGCATAAAAATGAGTGGACTTGAGATAGAACGCAAGTTTCTCGTTAAGAAAGGCGACGCTTACAAAGGCGCCGCCTTTTCTTGTAGCCACATCCAGCAAGGCTACATCCCCGCTGAAGGGGCCACGGTTCGCATCCGCATCCGCGACGAGAAAGGCTACCTGACCATAAAGAGTCATAGCACCAATGGCGGCCTGAGCCGTTATGAGTTTGAGAAAGAGATCAGCCTTGATGAGGCCACGCACCTGATGGCCTTATGCCGAGGAGGCGTGGTCGACAAGCATCGCTGGCTGGTGAAGAGCGGTTCCCACACGTTCGAGGTCGACGAGTTTCATGGCGCCAACGCCGGTTTGGTGGTGGCCGAGGTGGAACTTGGCAGTGAGGACGAATCCTTCGAGAAGCCCGATTTCATCGGTCCCGAGGTCACGGGCGACGTTCATTTCCGCAACTCGCACCTTCTTTCCGACCCTTTCTGCAACTGGCGACAGCTCGTGCCAGAAGCATACCAAGGCCCTGACCAATAAGCACGCCGATGCCGTCGGCCAACCAGTCGACGACATCGCCACTTCGTTGTCCTCCCGTGCAAGTAGCCTGCACCACCTCGATGAGTCCACCCATGAGCAGGGGGATGATGAAAGCCCAAGTGCGCAGAAACCGCTTGTTGATGGTGGGACGATTGAAGGCGTGCTCAGTCCACACCACCGCACACAGGCCGCCATACATCACGAAGTGGGTCCACTTGTCGATCATGCTGATGCCGTCGAGTGGCGTTTCGGGCATGGGTATGAGGCAAAGCACCCAAATAACGGTTACGCATATCCAAGAGAATGGGTAACATCTTAAAATGTCATACGGATTTTTCATTTTTACTTTCACTTTAATGCAAAAGTAGATAATATTTTGTAATTTTGCAAGCGTTTAATGATGAAAAGGTTAGTATGTTAGAAGAAAGAGCAAGCTTTGGAAGTAAGTTGGGAATGATCCTTGCCACCGCTGGCGGGGCGGTTGGCCTGGGCAACGTTTGGCGTTTTCCTTACATGGCCGGACAGAACGGAGGTGCCGCCTTTATCCTTATATATATAGGTTGCGTGTTGCTGTTGGGCATTCCCTGCATGGTGTCTGAGTTTATCATAGGTCGTCATGGCGCTTCCAACACCTATCGCGCTTATTCGAAGATGTCGCACGGCAACGCCTGGAAGTTTGTGGGATTGCTGGGCGTTCTCACCGGTTACCTCATCACTGGCTATTACGCCGTGGTGTCGGGCTGGTGCCTTCAGTACATCTACGCGTCGGTTGCCGGACAGTTGCATGGCGACCCCTCGTTTGTGAAAAGCTATTTCCAATCGTTCTCCACCGACCCCATCCGTCCCATCATTTGGCTTGTAGCCATTTTGCTCATCACCCATTTCGTCATCATCCATGGCGTTCGCGGAGGCATTGAGAGGGCCTCCAAGTTGCTCATGCCCACCCTGTTCGTCCTGCTGTTGGTCATCGTTGTGGCCTCGTGCATGCTTCCCGGCGCCGACAAAGGCATCGATTTCCTGTTCAAGCCCGACTTTGGCAAGGTTGACCGCGGCTTGTTCCTTGGCGCCCTGGGCCAGTCGTTCTATTCGTTGAGCATCGCCATGGGTTGCATCTGCACCTACGCCTCTTATTATACCCGCCAAACCAACCTGCTGCAATCGGCCGTGCAGATCTCGGTCATCGACTCGTTGGTGGCCATCCTCGCCGGCCTGATGATTTTCCCCGCCGCCTTCTCGGTGGGCGTCAACCCCGACAGCGGTCCGTCGCTCATCTTCATCACCCTTCCCAACGTGTTCAACCAAGCCTTCGCCAGCATGCCCATCCTGGGATGGGTCATCTCGTTGTTGTTCTATGCGTTGCTATCGTTGGCCGCCCTCACCTCGCTCATGTCGCTCCACGAAGTGAGCACCGCGTTCTTCTATGAGGAGCTCCACATCACCCGCGATAAGGGTGCCGTCATCGTCACCGTTACCACCATCATCATTGGAGCGTTCTGCTCGCTCTCCTTAGGACAGTTTGATGGTCTGCGCATAGGCGACAAGTCGCTCTTCGACGTGTTCGACTTTGTTACTGGCCAAATCTTCCTTCCTCTTGGCGGATTTCTCACCTGCCTGTTCCTGGGCTGGTTTGTTCCCAAGCGCTTGGTGAAAGACGAGTTTACCAACTGGGGCACCGTTAGCGGTCGCTTCTTTGGCGTCTTCCTTTTCTTGGTACGCTTCGTGTGCCCGTTGGCCATTCTCAGCATATTCCTCCATCAGTTCAACGTAATATAACCGGCGCCTTCCTCCCACGGCGCTACCATACCCCCACACATCAACATGACAGAACGTGGTAATTTTGGAACCAAGATAGGCGTGGTGCTCGCTACGGCAGGCTCCGCCGTTGGCTTAGGCAACATTTGGCGTTTTCCCTATATGACCGGCCAGGATGGTGGCGCCGCCTTCATCCTGGTTTATGCCGTGTGCATCCTTTTGTTGGGCATTCCCGGCATGGTGGCCGAGTTTGTTGTGGGTCGCCATGGCGCATCCAACGCCGTTCGCGCCTATTATAAGATGGGCGGACGATGGTGGTCGGCCATTGGATACATGGGCACCGTCACCTCCATGATTATCCTCGGCTTCTACGCCGTTATTGCCGGATGGTGCCTGCAATACCTTGTGGCCTCGTTTATGGGCAACCTTCATGGCGACGCCAACTATGTAGCCACCTATTTCAAGACCTTCTCGTCAGCCCCCTGGCAGCCCCTTCTGTGGACCATAGTGTTCATAGTCATCACTCACCTGGTGGTGATCCGTGGCGTTCGAAAAGGCATCGAGAAGTTCAGCAATGCCCTCATGCCCATCCTCTTCGTGCTGTTGCTGGTCATCGTGGTGGCCTCCTGCCTCCTGTCCAATGCCGGCAAGGGCGTTGAGTTCCTGTTCAAGCCCGATTTCTCACGCATGTCGCAAAGTGTGTTGCTCGACGCCCTTGGCCAAGCCTTCTTCTCCCTCTCGCTCGGCACGTCGTGCCTCTGCACCTACGCCTCCTACTTCAGTAGGCAAACCAACCTGCTGAAGACCGCCGGACAGATCGCTTGCGTCGACACCCTCATCGCCATCCTCGCCGGCCTGATGATATTCCCCGCCGCCTTCTCCGTGGGCATCCGCCCCGACAGCGGCCCGTCGCTTATCTTCATCACCCTTCCCAACGTGTTCCAGCAAGCGTTCAGCCCCACCTTGGGCTATGTGGTGGCCATCCTCTTCTATGCGCTCCTGGCGCTGGCCGCCCTCACGTCCACCATCTCCATGCACGAGATAGGCACCTCCTTCTTCTATGAGGAGCTCCACATCTCGCGCAGGCGAGGCGCCATCATCGAGACGGTGGTTTGCTGCGCCATCGGTGTGCTCTGCTCCCTGTCGTGTGGCGCCGTCGACATCAGCTTGTTCGGCAAGTCGTTCCTCGACTGCTGCGACTTCCTCACCTCCAACATTCTCTTGCCCCTCGGTTCCTTCTTCACCTGCATCCTCGTGGGATGGGTGGTGCCCCGACGGGTGGTCAAGGACGAGGTGTCCAACTGGGGCACGCTGCGCGTGTCGGTCTATGCCGTGTGGCTCTTCATCATCCGCTTCATCTCGCCCGCGTGCATTTTGCTGGTGTTCCTCCATCAGATGGGCTTCGTCTAATACGCCATCCATCCTACTAACCTAACCTGTCCATCGACGTGAAACTCAAAGACTTTTTCTATTTCAACCGTTCCGACCGCAATATCGTCATCTTTTTCCTGACGCTGCTGGTGGTTGCCGGCACCCTCGTTTCTTACTTGGGGTGCGAAACCGATACACCCTTGGCCCTGGCCCCAGATAGTCTCCCCGCGGCCGACAGCGCGCGCCCGTCGAACCATCGCGCCGCCACCTATTATTCCGACCAAGGTGGTTATTACCGCCAAGACGACGTAAGGCGGCCCGAACGTTTCGCGTTCGATCCCAACACCGCCGACAGCAGCCAGTTGCTTCGCTTAGGATTGCGCCCGTGGCAGGTGCGTAGCATCTACCGTTACCGCGCCAAGGGCGGCATCTATCGTCAGCCGTCCGACTTCGCCCGGCTCTATGGGCTCACACAAAAGGAGTATCGCGAGCTGGAACCCTATATCCGCATCGGTGCTGATTACCAACCCGCCGCCGACCGCTATGCCACCCACCATGAGGCTCGCCGCGACAGTTTGAAGCCCACTTACCCCGCGAAGCTCCAACTCTCACAAACCATCGATCTCAACACCGCCGACACCGCATTGCTGAAGCGTGTGCCCGGCATAGGCTCTTACTTTGCGCGCGAGATAGCCCATTACCGCCAACGGCTGGGCGGTTTTTACAGTGCCGACCAACTGCTCGAGATCGACGATTTTCCCGAGAAGGCCCTCTCGTATTTTGTGATCCACGACAAGCCCGCCAAGATTGCCGTGAACCGTCTGACGCTCAACCAGCTCAAGCGCCATCCCTACATCAACTATTACCAAGCCAAGGCCATCACCGATTACCGCCGCTTGCGTGGACCGCTGAAGAGCCTGGCCGATTTGCGCTTGCTCAAAGACTTCACCCCCGAGGACATGGAACGCCTGAGCCACTACGTGGAGTTCTGATTCGAGGTTGCCAGTGATCCCACCCATGGGTCGACCACAGGCCGCGCCTCGTGCCACCCGTCCTGATTTTTTGCTAAAAAGTTGTGCGCCGATTTGGGTTGAAATAGCGCACGAAAAAGCCGTTTTTGCGTGTTTGGAACGCAAAATCGGCGCTTCGCTTTTGCCTTTAGGCATCTTTCGAGTTGCGAAACATGCCCGATCGAGACGCCGCTTGGCATGTTTCTCACTGCGAAAGGCCATGTATTGAGCCTCGGTTAGGCATGTTTTGTGGTGTGGAATGTGAAATGTTGAGTGTGGAATGAAGTCTTTGGATGGTAAGTGGCTGAGTGTTAGGATGATGCGTAAAAGCGCTGAGAATCGCGTATTTCGGACAAATATTTCCGTCGTGGAAAACAAACGTGTAGTTTTCTGTATAGATTGTTATAATAATTCGTTGTGCTTGCCACAGCTGCTGTTGCACCTCTTGCGCTGCCGCGAGGCGCCCAAGGAGCGAACCTACCCACCCGCCAGTAGGCGCAATGCCGATGTGTGAACCTGCCATGCCGCATCGCCCCGTTTACCCGCGCTTGGCGCAGCCATTTGCAAAATGTATGCTTATACCCTTTTTCTGCATATAGGCGCACGGTCCTTCCTCAGTCGGGAAATTGCCTGACGCGACTTATGAAGTGTGGATATACACCTTATTTTCTTCCCTATTATATAATGTATCCCTCTGTTCCGATATCTATTTGCCTCACGTTCCTAAGGAGAGCCGTTTGCTTACATTATGTATTTTATTCACCTTGAGCGCATATTTATAACGGTTGATTATGCTTTAAATGTAAGAAATATGTTTGAAATATAAGAAAAATGCAGATTTGTTTGCATGTTTGCATGATAAATAGTAACTTTGCGAACGGATAAGGAATAAAAATACATAGCATGAAGACAAAAGACCACCGGCTTGAAGCCATCAAGATGATTATTTCAGGTAAAGAAGTAGGTAGTCAGGAAGAAGTGCTCAACGAGTTGCGCAAGGAAGGGTTCACGCTCACCCAAGCTACGCTGAGCCGCGACCTGAAGCAGCTGAAGGTTGCCAAAGCGGCCTCGATGAATGGCAAGTATGTTTATGTTTTGCCCAACGAGACCATGTATCGACGATCGCACAAGCCCCTATCGGCCGGTGAGATGTTGAGCAATCCCGGTTTCCTATCCATCAATTTCTCGGGCAACCTCGGAGTTATCAAGACTCGCCCAGGTTACGCCAGTTCCATTGCTTACAACATCGACAACAGTAACGTGCCCGAAATATTGGGTACCATCGCCGGCGACGACACCATTATTATCGTGCTTCGCGAGGGTGTCGACCATAACGCTCTTATAGACGGCATTAACGACATAGTAGATTTTTAACAACATCCATGAAAGACATTCAGGTAATGGTGGCCGATGAGAGCCATGTGAAATACGTCGACACCATTCTTCAGACCATTGCAGACGCCGCCAAGGTGCGCGGCACCGGCATCGCCAAGCGCTCACCCGAGTATGTGGCAACCAAGATGCGTGAGGCCAAGGCCGTCATAGCGCTTGAGGGCGAGCGCTTCGCAGGATTCAGTTATATTGAGACATGGGGTAACAAGCATTATGTAACCACCTCCGGACTGATCGTCCATCCCGACTACCGTGGCCTCGGACTCGCCAAGCGTATTAAGAACCTCACCTTCACGTTAGCCCGCGTGCGTTGGCCCCACGCCAAGATCTTCTCGCTCACGTCGGGATCGGCCGTGATGACGATGAACACCCAGCTGGGCTACCATCCCGTGACCTTCAACGACCTCACCGACGACGAGGCCTTTTGGCGAGGCTGCCAGGGATGCATCAACCACGACGTGCTGGAGCGCACCGGACGAAAGTTCTGCATCTGCACCGCCATGCTCTTCGACCCCGACGAGCACCTGCCCGCCAAGATTTCCCCAGAGGTCATGGAGCGCATACGCCGCATCGACGGGCTGAAAAGCACGGCCACGATGACCTCCGACGACTTTGGGGAGTCGTAGCCCGGTAGCTCGGAGCGGAGCAAATCGCAAGGAACAGAAACACCTATTATAATATAACAACAACAAAAACACCAAAATACATCCGTTCTTGTCCATGTGTCGGTCGCGAGCCGCAAGGCCATTGGGGCCAGCATGGGCCGGACGGGAAAAACAGGAGCATCATTATGAAAAAGAAAGTAGTGGTAGCCTTCAGTGGAGGCCTTGATACATCATACACCGTTATGAAACTCGCCCAGGAGGGCTGGGATGTCTATGCAGCATGCGCCAATACCGGTGGATTCAGCGCCGAGCAGTTGAAGACCAACGAAGAGAACGCCATCAAGTTGGGCGCCGTGAAGTATGTAACCCTCGATGTGACGCAGGAGTACTACGCCAAGTCGCTGAAATACATGATCTTCGGCAACGTGCTGCGCAACAACTGCTATCCCATCTCCGTGTCGTCGGAGCGCATTTTCCAGGCCATCGCCATTGCCCGCTACGCCAAGGAGATTGGCGCCGACGCCATTGCCCACGGATCGACGGGAGCCGGCAACGACCAGATACGCTTCGACATGACGTTCCTCGTCATGGCCCCTGGAGTGGAGATCATCACCCTGACGCGCGACAAGGAGCTCTCGCGCAAGGAGGAGGTCGACTACCTGAACGAGCACGGCTTCTTCGCCGACTTCACCAAGTTGAAGTATAGCTACAACGTAGGCATTTGGGGCACCAGCATCTGCGGTGGCGAACTGCTCGACCCCACCCAGGGACTGCCCGAGGAGGCCTACCTGAAGCACGTCACCGCCGAGGAGCCCGAGGCCGAGCTGCGCATCACTTTCGAGAAAGGCGAGATAGCCGCCGTCAATGGCGAGCCGTTCGACGATAAGGTCAAGGCCATCCAGAAGATCGAGGAGATAGGCGCCAGCTACGCCATCGGCCGCGACTGCAACGTGGGCGACACCATCATCGGCATCAAGGGCCGTGTGGGATTTGAGGCCGCAGCGCCCATGCTCATCATCGAGGCCCACCGCCTGCTGGAGAAGTCGACCCTCTCCAAGTGGCAGCAATATTGGAAAGACCAGGTGGCCAACTGGTACGGCATGTTCCTCCACGAGAGTCAATACCTGGAGCCCGTCATGCCCGACATGGAGGCGTTCCTCAGCAGTTCGCAGCGCCACGTCAATGGTACCGCCATCCTGAAGTTGCGCCCCTATGGTTTCCAGACCGTTGGCGTCGACTCGCCCGACGACCTCACGAAGTCGAAGCTCGGCGAGTATGGCGAGATGAACCACGGTTGGACCGCCGACGACGCCAAGGGCTTCATCAAGATCAGCTCTACGCCGCTGCGTGTGTTCTACGGCATGCACCCCGACGAGCAGCGTTAATAACCCCTAAACCCTCATGTCATGACTACAAACAAACGCCTTCTCCGCTCCTCATCCGACCGTTGGGTAGCAGGAGTGTGCGGCGGCATCGCCGAGTATTTTGGTTGGGATCCCGCCATCGTGCGCCTGGCCTACGTGTTGCTCTCCGTGTTCAGCGCCGCCTTCCCCGGCCTCTTGGTCTATATCATCCTTTGGCTCATCATGCCACAATACTAATCATCGACACCCATTATGATACGAATAGGAATACTGGGCGGCGCCGGATATACCGCCGGCGAACTCATCCGCCTGCTGCTCCATCACCCTGAGGCACAGCTGGTGTTTGTCAATAGCGAGAGCAACGCCGGCAACCTGCTGACCGATGTCCACGAGGGACTCTATGGCGACACCGATATGCGCTTCACCTCAGAGATGTCCTTCGACGCGGTCGACGTGGTGTTCTTCTGCTTCGGCCACGGAAAGAGTGAGGCGTTCTTGCGCGAGCATCATATCCCCGCGACGGTGAAGATCATCGACCTGGCCCAAGATTTCCGCTTGGCCGCCAGTAAGCCTTACGACCCCACGCAGCCCTATACGCCCGACAACCACGACTTCGTGTATGGTCTGCCCGAGATCAATAGGCAGCGCATAGCCGCCGCCCGCCACGTGGCCAACCCCGGTTGTTTCGCCACCTGCATACAGTTGGGATTGCTGCCCGCAGCCCACATGCAGCTCATCGACAACGATGTCATGGTGAACGCCATCACGGGATCCACCGGAGCTGGCGTGAAGCCCGGTGCCACCACCCACTTCTCGTGGCGCACCGACAACCTCAGCGTGTACAAGGCCTTCCGCCACCAGCACGTGCCCGAGATACGGCAGAGCCTCAAGCAGGAGCAGGCCTCGTTCTCCGCGGCCATCGATTTCATACCTTACCGTGGCAATTTTGCGCGTGGCATCTTCGCCACCGAGGTGCTCCGCACCCAGGCCCAGGCCGACGCCATCGTGGAAGGCTACAAGGCGTTCTACGCCCATGAGCCGTTTACCCATTACGTCGACAAGCCGCTCGACATGAAGCAGGTGGTCAACACCAACAAGGCGCTGGTCCATTGCGACGTCATCGACGGCAAGTTGCTCGTCACGGCGTGTATCGACAACCTGCTCAAAGGTGCCGTAGGACAGGCCGTGCAGAACATGAACCTCATGTTTGGCATCAGCGAAACGACAGGCTTGGGCCTCAAGCCATCGGCCTTCTAACAAAGGGTGTGGGTGCCAAGGCGTCCACATCCACCCAACGTCCCTCCATCCGATGGAGGGCTTTTGTGTAACAACCGGCCCGCATGCGCAGGGCCCCGAGACGACTAATGTAAGATGAAATTATTCGATGTATATTCTCTCTTCGACATCAACATCGTGAAGGGAAAAGGAACGAGAGTTTGGGACGACAACGATCAGGAGTACCTCGACCTCTATGGTGGCCATGCCGTCATCAGCATAGGCCACTGCCATCCCCATTATGTGAAGGTGCTGGAGCGCCAGCTCTGCAACCTGGGCTTCTATTCCAACAGTGTCATCAATGGCCTGCAGGAGAAGCTCGCCGACCGGTTGGGCCGCGTGTCGGGCTACGACGACTACCAGCTCTTCCTCGTCAACAGTGGCGCTGAGGCCAACGAGAACGCCCTCAAGTTGGCCAGTTTCCACACAGGACGCACCCGTGTGCTGGCCGCTGGCCATGCGTTCCACGGCCGTACGTCGCTGGCGGTGGAAGCCACCGACAATCCGAAGATAGTGGCGCCCATCAACAACAATGGCCACACCACCTTCCTGCCGCTCAACGACCTGCCGGCCTGGGAGCGCGAACTGGCCAAGGGCGATGTGTGCGCCGTCATCATCGAGGCCATCCAGGGCGTGGGAGGCATCCGTCTGGCCACACCCGAGTTTGCGCAAGGACTGGCTGAGGCTTGCCGGAAGCATGGAACGGTGCTCATCTGCGACGAGATTCAATGTGGCTATGGCCGTAGCGGTAAGTTCTTTGCCCACCAGTGGCTCGGCATCAAGCCCGACCTCATCACGGTGGCCAAGGGCATCGGCAACGGATTCCCCATGGGAGGCGTGCTCATCTCACCCCGCTTCGTTCCTGTCAAGGGACAGCTCGGAACCACCTTCGGCGGCAACCATTTGGCTTGCGCCGCAGCCCTCGCCGTGCTCGATGTGTTCAACAAGGAGCACCTCGTCGACAATGCCCATGAGGTGGGCGAGTATCTCATTGGCAAGCTCAAGGAACTGCAGGAGACCGAGCCCCATATCCTTGAGGTGCGTGGTCGCGGCCTGATGATAGGAGTCGACCTCGACGTTCCCCACAAGGACGTGCGTGTGCCGCTCATCCATCAGGAGCATTGTTTCACCGGATGCGCCGGAACCAACGTGCTGCGCCTGCTGCCACCGCTCTGCCTCACCAAGGCCGACGCCGACCTTTTCGTCAGCAAATTCAAACACATACTCGATACATTATGAAGATAGCCATGATTGGAGTGGGCGCCATGGGAGGTGCCACCGTGCAGGGGCTGCTTCAGGTGCCGTCTGTCTGCCCAAGCGATATTATCGTGTCGAACCCCACGACGGCGAAGACCGACAGGTTCAAGGCCGTGGGGGCGCATGCCACAACCGACAACAAGGAGGCGGCAGCCAAAGCCGATGTGGTGTGCATCTGTGTCAAGCCGTGGCTCGTGAAGACGGTCTTCGACGAGATACGCGATGTGTTGCGACCCAAGGAGCAACTGCTCGTCATCATGGCGGCAGGTATCAGTCCTGACCAGGTGAAGCAGTGGTTGCCCGACACACCGCCCTTCTTCTTGGTTATCCCCAATATCGCCATTGCCCAGAAACAGTCGATGACGTTCGTCGTTCCCGTGGATGCCACGCCTGAGCAGACGGCGCTGGTGAAGGGCCTTTTCGATGAGATGGGTACGGCGTTGCTGACCGATTATCAACACCTCGCAGCCGGAACCACGCTGGCTTCGTGTGGTATCGCCTACGCCATGCGCTACATCCGTGCGGCGTCGGAGGGCGGTGTGGAGCTTGGTTTCAAGGCCGATGTGTCGAAGGAAATCGTGATGCAGACGCTGGAGGGAGCCGTCCAACTGCTCAGGGCCACGGGTATGCATCCGGAGCAAGCCATCGACCAGGTGACCACTCCGGGCGGACTGACCATCAAGGGGCTCAACGAGATGGAGCACGCGGGCTTTACGTCGGCCGTCATTCGCGGACTGAAAGCCAGCACGAAATAGGCTTTGGGCCGTGCTTTTCACATTACACAAATATTTCTTAATAAGCAACCAATATGGATGAACAACTAAAACAAATTGGAGAACGACTCAAGGGGTTGCGCGATGCGCTCGACCTGACGGCCCAGGAGGTGGCCGACGCTTGCGGTCTTAATGTCGAAAAATACGAGAAGGTAGAGCAGGGTGAGGAAGATATCACCATCTCCAAGCTGATGAAGATTGCCCATAAGTATGGCGTGTCGGCAGAGGAGCTGATGTTTGCCGAGGCACCTCGCATGAAGTCTTATTTCGTGGTGCGCAAAGGTCAGGGCATGAGCGTGGAGCGTACCAAGGCGTATAAGTACCAAAGCCTGGTGAGTGGCTATGTCAATCACAAGGCCGACGTGTTCATTGTGACCGTTGAGCCCAAGCCCGAGGCCCACACCGTTTATAAGAATAACCACGCCGGACAAGAGTTTAACCTTGTGCTCGAGGGCGCCATGGATATTTATCTCGACGGAAAGACCATCCGCCTGAACGAGGGCGACAGCATCTATTTCGATTCCAGCAAGCCCCATGGCATGCTGGCCGTAGGCGATAAGGCGGTGAGGTTCTTAGCCGCAGCAATTGGATAATCATCAGGATACAAAACACAATGATAGAGAGATTTTTAAAGCAGACCCACTTCGAGTCGGTAGAGGACTATAATAAACATCTGGAATTTATCGTTCCGGAGAATTTCAATTTCGCCTACGACGTCATGGACGTGTGGGCTGAAGAGGCGCCCAACAAGCTTGCCATCCTTTGGACCAACGACCAAGGCGACGAGATCAGAACCACCTATGCAGAGCTCAAGGAGCAGTCGGACCAGGCGGCTTCGTACCTGCTCTCGTTGGGAATTGGCAAGAACGATCCCGTCATGCTCATCCTCAAGCGTAGGTATGAGTGGTGGGTCGTCATGTTGGCGCTCCATAAGATTGGTGCCATCGTGATTCCCGCCACACACATGCTCACCAAGCACGACATTGTGTACCGCAACACGCGAGCCAGCGTGAAGGCCATCATCTGTGTCGACGACGCCTATGTGACCGAGCAAGTCAAGCAGGCCATGCCCGAGAGTCCTTCGGTGAAGACCCTCATTGCCGTGACCGACCATGGCAAACCCATCCCCGAGGGCTTCCGCGATTGGCAGGCCGAGTGGCGCAAGGCTCCTAAGTTTGTTAAGCCTAAGTTTGTAAACACCAACGAGGACACCATGCTGATGTACTTCACCAGTGGTACCAGCGGTGAGCCGAAGATGGTGGCACACGATTACCTTTATGCCTTGGGCCACCTTACGACGGGTGTGTTCTGGCATAATTTGCACGAGAACTCGCTCCACCTCACAGTGGCCGACACGGGTTGGGGAAAAGCTGTTTGGGGCAAGTTCTACGGCCAGTGGTTTGCCGGAGCTACCGTTTTCGTGTTCGACCACGAGAAGTTCAACGCCGACACCCTGCTCAGGCAGATAGAGAAATACCACGTCACATCGTTCTGTGCGCCTCCTACCATCTACCGATTCATGATTCGCGAGGACCTGTCGAAGTACGACCTCTCATCGCTGGAGTATTGCACCACGGCCGGTGAGGCCCTAAACCCCGCTGTGTTCGATAAGTTCAAGGAACTGACGGGCATACAGATGATGGAGGGATTCGGCCAGACCGAGACCACCATGACGCTCGGAACCATGCCTTGGATGAAGCCCAAGCCGGGATCGATGGGTATGCCCAACGCCCAGTACGACATAGACCTGGTGAAGCCCGACGGCACTCCTTGTGAGGACGGTGAGAAGGGCGAGATAGTGGTTCGCGTAGGCGACCGCAAGCCCATCGGCCTGTTCAAGGAGTATTATCGCGACCCTGAGCTGACCAAGGAGGCTTGGCACGATGGTCTGTACCACACGGGCGACATGGCCTGGCGCGACGAGGACGGCTACTATTGGTTTGAGGGACGCATCGACGACGTCATCAAGTCGAGTGGCTACCGTATCGGCCCGTTCGAGGTGGAGTCGGCTTTGATGACCCATCCGGCTGTTGTGGAGTGTGCCATCACGGGTGTTCCCGATGAAATCCGTGGCATGGTGGTCAAGGCTACGGTGGTGCTCGGCAAGGAGTGGAAAGACAAAGCGGGCGACGCGCTGGTTAAGGAGCTGCAGCAACACGTGAAGAAAGAGACTGCGCCTTACAAGTATCCGCGCATCGTGGAGTTTGTCGACGAGTTGCCAAAGACCATCAGCGGCAAGATCCGTCGTGTGGAAATCCGTAAGAAAGACAGCGAGAAACAAGACTGATAGGCACCATTCTAACTCACGATACCATGGATGAGAAGAAGAAAAGAATGGTGGTGAAGGTGGGCAGTAATGTGCTGACCCGCCGCGATGGCAAGCTCGACGTGACGCGGGTGTCTACTCTCGTCGACCAGATAGCGTGGCTCAGGCAGCACGGGCACGAGGTCATCCTCGTGTCGTCGGGCGCCATGGCCAGCGGAAGGGGTGAGCTACGCGTGGACCACCGATTGGATTCGGTGGAGCAGCGACAGCTCTTCTCCGCTGTCGGACAAGTGAAACTGGTGGGGCTCTACTACGATTTGTTCCGCGAGTTTGGCATTCCCATAGGTCAGGTGCTTACCATGAAGGAGAACTTTGAGCCCGGTGAGCAGTACCTAAACCAACGGGCCTGCATGGAGGTGATGCTTGAGAATGGCGTCTTGCCTATCGTCAACGAGAACGATACGGTGTGTGTCACCGAGCTGATGTTCACCGATAACGATGAGTTGTCGGGCCTTATCGCCAAGATGATGCGTGCGGAGACATTGGTGTTGCTGTCGAACATCGATGGCATTTATACCTCTCATCCCGACGATCCCAATGCGGAGCTCATCCGGGAGGTGGCACCCGACCGCGACCTCAGCGAGTATATCCTTCCCGAGAAGAGCGCTTTCGGACGCGGTGGCATGCACTCCAAGTACACCACGGCTAAGAAAGTGTCGCAGGCTGGCATACGTGTCATCATCGCTAACGGTGAGCGCGACAATGTGTTGGTGGATTTAGAGACCCGCAAAAACCATGTTCCACATACCGAATTCTTACCATGCAACTGACCCATCTGTTCCAACAGGCCAAGCAAGCCAGCCGTTCGGTGGCTTCCATGACCGATGAGGCGCGCAACGCCGTGCTCTTGGCGGTGGCCGAGGAGATACGAACGCAGAGCGCGTCGCTCCTTCAGGCCAACCGGAAAGACCTGGCGGCCATGCACAAGAGCAACCCGTTGTACGACCGGTTGATGCTGACCGATGAGCGCCTTTGTGTCATATCGCACGACATGGAGAACGTAACCCGGTTGCCATCGCCCTTGGGCCGCGTCAGCCATGAGCGCACACTCGACAATGGTTTGCGCCTTCATCGGGTGAGTGTGCCCTTCGGTGTCATCGGCGTTGTTTATGAGGCGCGCCCCAATGTGACCTTCGACGTGTTTGCGCTCTGTTTCAAGAGTGGCAACGTTTGTGTGCTCAAGGGCGGTCGCGACGCTGAGGCTTCCAATCATGCGGCGGTCGATCTCATTCACGGTGTGCTCCGGCGCATGGGCGTTGACGAGCAGGCGGTGGTGCTGTTGCCGGCCACTCATGAGGCCACGGCTGAGATGCTGAATGCCGTGGGCTACATAGACCTTTGTATTCCGAGGGGCGGACGAAAGCTTATCGACTTCGTGAGAGACACGGCCCGCATACCTGTCATAGAGACGGGAGCGGGCGTTGTTAACACCTATTTTGACGAAACGGGCGATCTGGAGAAAGGAAAGGCCATCGTGCTCAACGCCAAGACGCGTAGGGTTTCGGTGTGCAACGCCTTGGATTGCTTGTTGGTGCATGTGGCACGGCTGGCCGATCTGCCTGCGTTGTTGGAGCCTTTGGCGGGCAAGAACGTGGTGCTTTATGCCGATTCTGCCGCTTATGGCCAACTGGAAGGGCATTATCCGTCCAACCTACTGTGTGAGGCCGACGCCGAATCGTTTGGCCGCGAATACATGGATTACAAGATGTCGGTGCGCGTGGTGCGCGATATCGATGAGGCCGTCGACCACATCGCCCGTTACGGATCGGGCCATAGTGAGGCCATCATCACCGAGGACGAGCAGGCTGCCCGCCGCTTTCAGGCACAGGTTGATGCCGCTTGCGTTTATTGGAACGCCCCAACGTCGTTCACCGATGGCGCCCAGTTTGGCCTGGGAGCAGAGATTGGCATCAGCACTCAGAAGCTTGGGCCGCGTGGTCCTATGGGGTTAGACGAGATCTGCACCTACAAATGGATTGTGGAAGGCAACGGTCAGACACGCCCATAAAGCGCTTCCAATGCTTTCATAAACCGCTTGCGGAGCCTTCTTAGAGCGTTCCCAATGCTCTCGTAAACTACATACGGAGCCTTCTTCGGACGTTCCTAATGCTTTCGTAAACCGCTTAAGGTGTATTCTTTGAGCGCCGCTAATGCTATCTTGGAATGCTTATGGGGTTTCGATAAGTCGCTTATGGGGTTGGCTCGTCTCAGAGCAGGCAATGCCTTTAGGTGCTTATGGAGTTGGCTCGTCTCAGAGCAGGCTGTGCCTTTAGGTGCTTATGGTGTTGGCTATGCTTATCCCTGACAAGACAACGATTATTTAATCATACAACGATCAACAAAAAGAGTAACGATGAAGAGTTTTTTTAATGTGCAAGATATCGGCCCGCTCGACAAGGCGTTGGCCGAGGCTTTGGAGGTGAAACGCGACCGTTTCCAATATCAGCAGTTAGGAAAGAACAAAACCCTGCTGATGATTTTCTTCAATAATTCGCTGCGTACGCGCCTCTCCACACAAAAGGCGGCAATGAACTTGGGCATGAATGTCATAGTGCTCGATGTGAATGCTGGCGCTTGGAAGTTGGAAACCGAACGCGGAGTCATCATGGATGGCGACAAGAGTGAGCACCTCTTGGAGGCCATTCCCGTCATGGGCTCCTATTGCGACGTTATTGCCGTGCGCTCGTTTGCAGGTCTTTCCGACCGCGAGTTCGACTATGCCGAGACCATCGTTAACCAGTTTGTGAAATACTCTGGGCGCCCTGTGGTGGCCATGGAGACCGCTACGGTGCATCCGTTGCAGGCTTTTGCCGACCTCATCACCATTGAGGAGCACAAAAAGACGGCACGTCCGAAGGTGGTTCTGACTTGGGCTCCCCATTGCCGTGCGTTGCCACAGGCCGTCCCCAACTCGTTTGCCGAGTGGATGACAGCGGCCGATGTCGACTTCGTCATTACCCACCCCGAGGGCTATGAGCTCGATCCGAGGTTCACGAAGGGCGCCACGGTCGAGTATGATCAGCGCAAGGCGTTGTCCGGAGCCGACTTTGTGTATGCCAAGAACTGGAGCTGTCCGGGTGTGACACGCCCCGAGGACTATGGTAAAATCCTGTCCAGCGATTCCTCATGGACCATCGATAGCGAGCACATGCGTTGGACAAACGATGGCTATTTCATGCATTGCCTGCCTGTTCGACGCGGCTTGATTGTCACCGACGACGTCATTGAGAGTGACCATAGCCTCGTTATTCCCGAGGCTGCCAACCGTGAGATAAGCGCCGAAGTGGTGCTTAAGCGCGTGTTGGAGAGCCTGTAAGTCGTGCCAGACATGCCCGATGGAACTGCCAAAAGGCCCAAACCACAGAGGCGTCGAATAGTAAACCTGCCATTCGACGCCTCTGTCGGTTTTGTGAATTCATATAAAGCCACCTTTGAATTCATATAAAGCCGCCTTTGAATGATTGGGAATCTTCCTTTGGATGATTGAAAATTTTCTTTTGGATGATTGGATAACTTCTTTTGAACCCATAAAAAAAGGAGGACGATAAGGTCCTCCTCTTCATGCGATGGTATGTTAGAAATGTTGTGTCTTATCCGTTGAGCTTCTTCGAGAGCTTATCGAGCATATCCACAGTCATGCTTGAAAGGTCGTACTGAGGCTTCCAATCCCACTCCTGGCGGGCGCAGCTGTCATCGAGCTTGTCGGGCCAACTTTCTGCGATAGCCTTCTTCAGGGGGTCTACTTCGTAAACCATCTCGAAGTTGGGCTTGTGCTTCTTGATCTCGGCATAGATGGTTTCGGGAGCGAAGCTCATAGCTGTCACATTGAAACCGTTGTGGTGTACGAGGCGGGCGGGGTCGGCTTCCATCAGGCTGATGGCGGCGTGCAATGCGTCGGGCATGTACATCATGTCCATCAATGTGCCTTCGGGGATGGGGCAAACAAACTTCTCACCGCGTACGGCAGAGTAGAAGATGTCGACAGCATAGTCGGTTGTGCCACCTCCAGGAAGCGCTACGTAAGAGATCAGTCCGGGGAAGCGAACCGAGCGTGTGTCGGTGCCGTACTTCTGGTTGAACCAATCGCTGAGCAGCTCCGTTGTCACCTTGCTCACGCCATAGATAGTCTTTGGGCGCTGGATGGTGTCCTGCGGAGTCATCCAATGGGGTGTCGACTCACCGAATGAGCCGATAGAGCTGGGTGTGAACACTTGGCAATGGTGCTCGCGAGCCACCTCCAGGATGTTCCAGAGACCGTCGATTCCAATCTTCCAAGCCAAGTTAGGTTTGTTCTCAGCCACCACCGACAGCAGCGCTGCCAGGTTATAGATGGCGTCGATGTGGTACTTCTTTACCACGGTAGCGATCATTTCAGCCTTAGTGACGTCAGCCTCCTCAGCGGGGCCAGCCTCCAACAACTCGCCAGTGGGCTCTGCACCTTTGATGTATCCAGCAACTACATGGTCGTTGCCGTAGCGCTTACGGAGCTCGCGCGTTAATTCAGAGCCAATTTGTCCAGTTGAGCCAATTACAAGTATGTTCTTCATTTTTAGGTATGATAGAATTATTGAAAATATGTCGCAAAGTAAATGCTTTTTTGTTGAACTACGGAAATGGCTTTGTTAAATTAGATTAAAACTTTCAATTCTATACCTTTTTCGCTGCGATAGGCCCCATTTTCTCAAGAAAAAGCAGTTACTTTGTACTACTGACTTTAATTAAAACTACTATGTACGGAAAAGTGAAACAACATCTTCAAGAGACTCTCGCAGGCTTGAAGACTGCAGGCCTTTACAAAGAAGAGCGTATCATTGAGAGCCCCCAGGGTGCATCCATCCAGGTAAAGGGCAAGGAAGTACTCAATTTTTGTGCTAACAACTACCTCGGCTTGGCCAACGACCCTCGCCTGATTCAGGCTGCCAAGGACGTGATGGACCGTCGCGGTTATGGTATGGCATCCGTTCGCTTCATCTGTGGTACCATGGATATTCACAAGCAACTGGAGGCTGCCATCAGCGATTACTTCAAGACAGAGGACACTATCCTTTATGCCGCTTGCTTCGATGCTAACGGAGGCTTGTTTGGTTCGTTCCTTACCGACCAGGACGCCATCATCTCTGATGCCCTGAACCATGCCAGCATCATCGACGGCGTGCGCCTTTGCAAGGCCCAGCGCTATCGTTATAAGAATGCCGACATGGAGGATTTGGAGCGTTGCCTGAAGGAGGCCCAAGCCCAGCGTTTCCGCATTATCTGCACCGACGGCGTGTTCTCGATGGACGGTAATGTGGCTCCGATGGATAAGATTTGCGACTTGGCAGAGAAGTATGACGCACTCGTCATGGTGGACGAGAGCCACTCAGCCGGCGTTGTTGGTCCCACTGGCCACGGCGTTAGCGAGCTCAACGACACCTATGGCCGCGTTGACATTTACACCGGAACCCTCGGAAAGGCCTTTGGTGGCGCCCTCGGCGGCTTCACAACAGGTCGTAAGGAGATCATCGACATGCTGCGCCAGAGCAGCCGTCCCTATCTCTTCTCCAACTCTTTGGCCCCTGGCATCATTGGCGCCAGCCTGAAGTTGTTTGAGATTCTGAAGACAGACAACTCTCTCCACGACAAGTTGGTTGAGAACGTTAATTACTTCCGCGACAAGATGATTGCCGCAGGCTTCGACATTAAGCCCACGCAGAGCGCCATCTGCGCTGTGATGCTTTACGACGCTCCGTTGGCCGTTCGCTTTGCCAACTGCATGCTTGAGGAAGGCATCTACGTCACAGGCTTCTGCTATCCCGTTGTTCCGAAGGGCGAGGCACGCATCCGCGTTCAGCTGAGCGCTGCCCACACCACCGAGCAGTTGGATCGTTGCATCGCCGCGTTCATCAAGGTTGGTAAGGAACTGGGTGTGTTGAAATAATACCATTCCATAATAAATAGGTAAAGGCCGTTTCCCAAACCATGTGGTTGAGGAAACGGCCTTTATTGTGTTGGGACGTTTGTTTGGCAATGCGGTTGTGGCTATTCGGCCATCAGCCGTTGTTCACCGCGGTAGGTGTTGGCCACGATCGTCATTTTTGCGCTGCGCCATGCGGCGGGAAGAAGCATGCTGAGGTAGCTCCTTACCGTGTAATATTGCGGCACATTGTTCTGCGCGTGCAACAAGCGAAGGGTCACGGCGCGTGTGGCCTCGCCCTCGGTCTCGATGGAGTCGACCATGATTCCTATGGCCTGTGAGGCGTCCACTTGGTCGGAGGAGCCCGTTTTCACGGCAAACCCGATGTTGAGGAACCCTCCGCCCATCCACGCGCTTTCGAGCGTCAGCGGATCGGTGGCCACGCTGTCGAGACTCATCTTGACCAACGGGCGCGCCACCAGCACCTGCGATAGGCTAAACAATTTCCTTGCCGCCTTGTCGTAGTAGGCCAGCGCACGCCACAACGTGTCTTTCGCCGGGGCCCAGCCCACCGTGGCCGGCGTAGCCAAGTGCACCGAGTCGCCTCCGTCGGTCAGGATGTAATCGACCGTCTTGGCGGTCGTTACATGCGCCTTACAGAAGTCGGCCTGTAGGTAACTGTAGCGCCCGTCGCCCGTTTCGTAGCCGTCGCTTGAGCAGCTGGCCACGCCCGTTATGAGCAGCAGGGCCGCGAAGGCACCCATGAGTCGAAGCTTAGTCCTGTGGGTTCGTGTCATTTGGTGGCATTCATGTAGTTGATTGCCGGGTTGGCATACATCGTCAGGATGCTCTTGCGTAGGAACGCCTCGTCCTTGTTGGGCATGTTGATCTTCGCCATCTGTCCGGCCAGGTAACGGTCGAAGAACGCCTTGTCGTCAGCCGAGTAGTGGTCTTTGTAATCCTCCGTACCCTGCAGCTCATCGAGCGCCACATAGTTGGATGGGTACAACATGTAATGGCTATGGATCTCATGGTCGATGTGCTCGGCAATGATGCGGTGAATTTCACCCTTGGGCGTATCGGCCGGCAGGTTGTCGAGATACTCGTCGATGCACGGTGCGCAGTGGTAGTGCACATGCCCCTTGAATCCCATGATGCCTGTCTGCATGGAGATGATGTCGTCGTTGGGACCTTTTTTCCATTCGGGGTTGTCGCGTTTCTGCTGCAGCTCCACCGCCTTCAAGTAGTCGCATGGGTCGTATTCGTAAGAGATGGTCAGCGGCACGATGTGCAACTCCTTCAGTCTCTCGGGCACCGTACCCGTTCCACCCATGGTCATCATCTTCAAGACACCCTCGGATGTGCGGTCGTTCGAGTCTTTGGCTCGTCCCGGGCGCTGAGCCACCCACACGTTCTCGTGCTTCTCCTGAATGGCGAAATGCATGTATTCGGAGAGCGTCTTGCCCGCCATCAGCATCTCGCGCATGGGCAATCCGCGCTTCACGATGAAGCTCTTGTTCAACCTCACGAGGTCTTTCACCCATGGCAGCGCCAGCAGGTTGTCGCCGATGGCTATCTCGCATGTGGTGGTGAAGCCCGCGTCGATGAGCAGCATATCGAGTATGGCCGAGTCGAGCACAATGTCGCGGTGGTTGCTCACGAACGTGTAGTGCTTGGTGTTGTTGATCGCCTTGCAGTTCATCTCATAGCCTCGGCTCGCCTTTTTCATCAGGTTGTCGATAAACTTGTAGCAGAACTGCATTTGGAAGTCGAGCGACGTCTTGCACGTCTTCATCTTCGCGGCGAGCATGTCGAACGGCACATCAGGGTAGAGATACCTCACGACGGCTTGAAACTGCGGGTTGGCCAGCAACCTATCGTAGACCTCAGGGAGCTCCTCGGGCTCGAAAGGCCTTATATCATTGAATTTCTCGGGTATAATCATAAGGCGAAATGATGATTGCGTAGGATGGGAAACGTGTTAGAACTGGTTCTCCACGATATCGGTCAGCACCTGCTTGATGTCGAGCCCGGCCGCCCTTACCTGCTGCGGTATGAAGCTTGTGGCCGTCATTCCCGGTGTGGTGTTGATCTCGAGCATGTTGATCTGATCGTTGCCCTCAGCATCTTTCGAGATGATATAGTCTATTCGGATGATGCCGTTGCAATGCAGGATGTTGTAGATCTTGGCTGTTTCGTCGGCCACGCGCTTGGCTGTTTCGTCGGCGATGCGTGCCGGTGTGATTTCCTGCACCTGGCCGTTGTACTTGGCGTCGTAGTCGAAAAACTCGTTGCTGGTCACCACCTCGGTAGCTGGGAACACCACCATCTTATCGCGTGTCTTGTAGCATCCGATTGAGATCTCTGTGCCCTTCATGTAGCCTTCGATCATCACTTCGTCGCTCTCCATGAAGGCCACGCGCAGGGCGGGAGCCAACTGGTCGGCGTTTTTCACCTTCGACACGCCGAAGCTGCTTCCGTCGGCTGCCGGCTTCACGAAGACAGGCATGCCCAAGCGCTTCTCTATCTCCTTCTCATCATACTCGTCGCCCAGACGCAGCAAGATGCTGTCGGCCACGCGTACGCCAAAAGCGCGCAGGTAGTTGTTGAGCACATACTTGTTGAATGTCATGGCTTCCACCAACACACCGCTGGTGGAGTAGGGCAGATGGATGAGGTCGAAGTAGCCCTGCATCAGTCCGTTCTCGCCCGGGGTGCCGTGAATGGTGATGTAAGCATAGTCGAAGACCACAGCCTTGCCATCCTTGCCGATGAACGAGAAGTCGTTCTTGTCGATGGTGGCCACGTCGCCGTCTTCGTATTCCACGTGCCAGTTGATGCCCTTCACGTCGACGATGTAAATGTTGTAACGTTCTTTGTCGAAGAATGAATAAAGTCCCTGTGCCGAGCGCATAGACACGTCGTGCTCAGAGGAGTCACCGCCGCAGACGATGGCAATGTTTCTCTTTAAATCTTTCATCTTGTTGATATTATAGATGTTCTTGTATGTTCTTATTTGTAAGGAAGTGTTAGTCGTCGCGCCTCGTTCCGTTGATAAACTTACGCCAGTGGTCGATGAGCGCCGTGAGATCGGTGGGCCACTCCGAGTCGAAGTCCATCTGCTGTCCTGTGCGTGGGTGTACGAATCCGAGCGTCTTGGCGTGCAGCGCCTGTCGTGGGCAGAGGTCGAAGCAGTTGCGTATGAAGGCGCGGTAGCTTGAGCTGCGCTGTCCGCGCAGGATCTCGGTTCCTCCGTAGCGCTCGTCGGCAAACAGCGGGTGTCCGATGTGCTTCATGTGGGCCCTGATCTGGTGGGTTCGTCCCGTCTCCAGCTTACATTCCACGAGCGTGGTGTAGCCGAATCGCTCGAGCACTCTCCAGTGGGTGACGGCCGGTTTTCCGATGCCCGATTCGGGATCGAACACCTTCATGCGCAAGCGGTCTTTGGGGTCGCGTCCAATGTTGCCCTCGATGCGCCCCTCGTCCTCGACGAAGTTGCCCCACACCAATGCGTTATAGCTGCGGTGTGTGGTTTTGTTGAAAAACTGCTTTCCCAGCGCCGTCTTCGCCTCGGGTGTCTTGGCCACCACGATGAGGCCGCTGGTGTCCTTGTCGATGCGGTGAACCAGTCCCACCTCGGGATCGTTGGCGTCGAACGAGGGCACGTCGCGCATGTGCCATGCCACGGCGTTGATGAGCGTTCCGCTGAAGTTGCCGGCGCCTGGGTGCACCACCATGCCCACGGGCTTGTTGACCACCATCAGGTCGCTGTCCTCGTAGACGATGTCCAAGGGAATCTCCTCGGGCCGTATGGTGGTGTCGTGCTTGGGTCGGTCGAGCCTCAGGGTGATGATGTCGCCCGGCCGCACCTTGTAGTTGCTCTTCACAGGTCGGTCGCCCACAAAGATGCAACCCTGCTCGGCCGCCGTCTGTATGCGGTTGCGGCTCGAGTGCTGCATGTGCTCAGCCAGAAACTTATCGATGCGCACGGTGGCCTGTCCGGGGTCTACCTCCATCTTCCAATGCTCATAGAGCTGTGCGTCGTCGGTCGAAGGCTCAACGGCAGTCAGCTCGTCGTCCTCCATGAGTTCTATATCGTCGGTATAATCTGTCATTCGTTGTTGGTCTTGTTTTCTTAAATGGGAACGCAGCCCGTGATGGTTCTCACCCCTTTCTCCTCCTGCTCATTCCGTGCGCTGTGCGGGATCCCTCTTGGCGGGTTCGGGCGTGGGCGCAGGCTCCGCGGGTTGCTCCTTCACCTCCTCGAACGGGTCTTCCTCGGTGGGCTCCTCCGTTTCGAAGTTGTCGGCCGGCTCCGTGTCCACATAGTTCACCGCGTCGTTATCGTCGAGCTGTCCGTTGCCCGCCTGTATGGTGACGGCGGCGTCTACGGGAATCTTGTCGCCGTAGACCACGTGCTGCCCCTTCACCACCACGCCGTAAACCCAGTCTTTCTCACCCGGCACAAACTGGGGCGGGGTCAACTTAAAGCCCATGGCCGACAGTTTGGCCATGGCCTCTCGCAGCGAGCTGTTGTCGATGATGTCGGGCAGCGTCAGCGTGGGCGTGTGGCTGGCGTTGATGGTGACATAGATGACATGCCCCGACTTCACATGCTCTCCCGGCTCCGGGTTTTGTTCGAGAATGCATCCGGGGGGCAGCGTCTTCACGTAGCCCGTGTCGCTCACCTCAATGCGCAAGCCCAGTTGGTCGAGCACGTGTGTGGCGTTGTCGAATTTCTTATGCACTATGTTGGGAATGGCAATCGATTCGCCGTGATGGGTGTAAATGCCTAAGCCGAACTTGGCACCCACAATCAGCGCTCCTACGACGAGCGCCATGGCCGCCAGGTTGCCCCATAGGTATTTGCTTTTAAACTTTCCAATGAATTCTGTTCCCGTCATCGGTTATGGTATTTTTCCACAAAGATAATGTAATTCGCCCGAATGCCCAAGAAGCCACCTGCTTTTTTCGCATATTTTTTCGCATTTTGTGCCATCTGGGCGTTGGGCGGGAGTGTGAAAAAGGGCGCTGTGAGCGTGGAAAAGACCTGCCAACTTGGGAGACAAACAGGCCCTTGGGCCGTTGGACAATGGGGTGGGGTGGAATGAAATGTAATGATAGTTCTGAAAAATCCGCATCACCGGGAGCGACCCAAATAGCGAGCGAGATGGCCGTTTTTGAGCGGTCGAGGAGAGATGTTTGAGCCCTCGACGCCCATGCTCTCAGCCGAGCCGTTGCCGTTAGGCATCTTTCGGGTTGCGATACATGCCTTGTCGCAACTCGAAAGACCATGTATTGTGCTGCGTTTAGGCATGTTCCGCACCACGAAACATGCCTAACCGCAAGGCGGATTGTTGAATATGGAGTGCAGGATGTTGCGTTGAAAACGTAAGCCTCTGACTGTTAGGTGATTAGAAAAATGCGTTGAGAATCGCGTATTTGCGACCCATCCTGCCTTCGCTGGGAAACAAACGTTAAAAACGGGGTATGACTGTCGCCTTTTTTCCATCCTTATCCATGCCCCACCGTTGGTGGGCAAATTGTGGCGGGGTTGACGGATGTGAGAAAAAACAAGGTGCCCGGCAAACCGATTAGGAACCGCTCCTACCGTTTTGCCGAGCACCTATGAGTTGGTTTTTAGGGGTTTAGAGCACCACCTTGCGGCCGTTCATGACGTAAACGCCGCGTGTGGGGCGCGTTACCTGACGGCCCGTCAGGTCGTACACACGACCGTCGGCCTTGCCCATCTTGTTCTCGGTGGTGACGCCCTTGATGGCGGTCAACGCGCCGTTGGCGTTGCGCACCTCACGATAAACGGTGTAGGCGGCGAGGTCCTTGTTGATGGTGATGTTGCCGAAGGTGCCGCTCTCGCCATAGTTCTTCATCTTCAGCGTGATGCGGTCGGGGTAGATGTAAACCATCAGGGCTTGCACAATCTTGGAGTTGCTGACGCTTACGTCGCCCTCGATGGAGTTGTTGTAGTTTCTCATCGAACCCATGAAACTTGAGAAGAACGACGGATCGCCCGGCTCTCTCTCCTTGAGTGTCCAGATAAGGTTGTCGTCGGTAAAGCTGACGGTGTTGTCGTTGACGGTAACCTCCTGGCCCTCCAGGCGCTGGTCGTCGCCCTCGCCGGCTTTGTACACCTTGTTGGTGAGCAGGTAAGTCTTGCCCGACTTCTCGGCCGCGATGGCGTAGGGCACACCCGTCTTGGGGTATTTCACCAATGTTCCCACATACGAACCATGCTCCACGGTTGGGGCTACCACCTCAAAGAACTTCAGGGCGGTGGCGTCGCCGCGAGAGAATCGTCCGCCCGAGCCGATGTGCAGATGGCGGTTGTTGTTGGGCATCTTTACGTAAACCTTGCCGTTCTCCTCATAGATGTTGCAGGTGAGCGCCTCGTCTACGGTGTTGAGGTTGCTCGAATCCTCACCGATATATTTACCCGTGGCTGTGTTCTGGATGCACGCGTCGATGGGCAATCCTGTCTCCTCCACCTCAGGCTGATTCAGTTGCCAAACGATGTTGTCGCCCTCAACGCTGATCTCGTCGCCCGGATCGCTGGCTGCCACCAGTTGGGCCTTCATGCGGTTGTCGGAGCTGAGGCTCGTCTTGGTGTTCTCGGGGAGCAGGGCGTAGTATTTCTTGTCTTTCGAAGCCTTGTAGACCAGCACCACCTTGGCGCAGTCGGCGAGTTCGTTGGTAGCGGTGACGCGCGTGGCCTTGTTGTCGTCGACCTTGTAGATGAACGCCTTGGAATAGTCGGTAAGCTTGGCGTTTCCGCTGAATGTGGCCGTCGATCCGCAGTAAACGTAGTTGCCGCCAAGTTTCACGGAGAAATGGTTGTCGGAGTTGGCCACCTTGTCGATGGTGGCGTTCATGGCATCATCCTGCACGGCAAGGTTGGTCGACGAGCCGTAGGTGAGGTATTTGCCCGTAGCCACCGACTTGATGCTCATCGTTACCGAGGTGGGCTCTTCAGGAGTGTCGGGAGGCAATACGGGGTCGTCCACATGCGTGTCGTCGAACGAAGAGATGACCATGCCGCCTACGTCGTAACGCGTAACACGCTGTGAGGTGCGTTTGCGGATGAAGGCCGAGTCGGTTCCGTGGTCGTGACCGTAGATCATGACGAGGTTGGGATATTTGGCAAGCGTGGCCTTCAGCAGGCGCGTCGACTCTACATTCTTCATGCCCTTGTTGGCGGCCGAGATGCTATTGGAGTCGGAGAACGGAACATGGAGAAGGAAGAAAACCGTCTTGTTGGGGTCGGAGGCGTAGAGCTCAGCCAGTTTGTCGGCCACCCATTGCACAGAGCCCAACGAGTAGGTGTAGTCCCATGCGTTCTTGAAGAAATAGAGTCCGCAGTTGAGCATCACAAAGTCGAAACCCTTAATCTGGTAATGATAGGCCCCCAGCAACTTCTGCTTGCCCAGCGAACCGTTGTCGGCCTCCTCATAGTAGGCGTTGTGGGCTGTTAGAGGACCAATGTCCTCCTCCATGATGTCTTGGTAATAGCCGGCGTTGAAGCCCTTGGGAATCTTGTCGAAGTTGGCCACCTCATAGTCGTGGTTGCCCGTGACGTAAATCACCGGGCGTTGGGTCCGCCCGTCGCGGAAGGCCGAGCGGCTCGTTTCGCGCATCAGTTGCTTCACGCGCTCCCAGTTTTCCTTGCTAACAGTAACGTCGCTCGTGTAGTCGCCACCCAGGCAGATGAGGTCCACGTCCTCTTCCTTATGCATGCGCTTGATGGTGTTGCCAAACGTGCCGCGCAGTTTTACGGTCGACAGTTCGCCACTGATGAGCCCCAGCTCGTTGTGTAAATCACTTAGGCAACCGATCGTCATCACCGGTTTGTTCTCGTTGTTTTCTGTGGTCTGCGCATAACTGGCTATGGCACAGACACATAATAACAGAAGAAGGGTAAACACTTTCTTCATTAAAAAAAGGGTGCAACACTATTAGGTTGATAGATAGTTAGATAGAACATCCAGGAGTACCAAGAATGCCCGGATAGTGTCATGCCAAAGAATTCGCTAACCATAGTGTTGCGTTATTGATAGAGAGCAAACCCCAGCATGCGGTGGCGAATTTACGAATAAATTCCGAATGATTCCTCATTTTTGTGGCGTTTTTTCAACGAAGGTGCATATTTTTTCAACCTAAGGGTAGATGAGGGCGTATAGAGCCTGCCGTTCGGCCGACGAGAAGCTGTCGTTTTGGGGTGAATTCCAGTCCCATTCCATCCGTCGGATTCCATTTCTTGTGTGAGACACATTCATCCGTGAACCTTTTTTCGCTCTATTGTTCCATTTCGATTAAAAAAGATAGGTTGCGCTTGCCCGTATTCAGGAAAAAACCGTTAATTTTGCAGGCGTATAATCACGCACCATTAATTTATACAGATCATGATACTATTCTTCAAGACTCCTAAGGAGAACATCATTGCCACTGAGATGGATCACCAGCCCAGCGAGCAAGAGAAACAAGCCCTCTGCTGGCTTTATGGCAACGCCACACTTGTGGACGCCACCACCCTTACAGGCTTCTTTGTCGGCCCACGCCGAGAGATGATAACCCCATGGAGCACCAATGCCGTTGAGATCACGCAAAACATGAGTCTCACCGGCATTTCGCGTATAGAGGAATTCTTCCCCGTGGACAGTGAGAACGCCAGTCACGACCGCATGCTGCAGCGCATGTACAACGGTCTCGACCAGCAGGTGTTCACCGTCAACCATCAGCCTGAGCCCATCAAGCGAGTGGACAACATCGAGCAGTATAATGAGGAAGAAGGACTGGCCCTGAGTCCTGAAGAGATAGAGTATCTCCATAAGATTGAGAAGGAGAATGGTCGTCCGCTCACCGACTCGGAGATCTTCGGTTTCGCCCAGATCAACTCGGAGCACTGCCGACACAAGATCTTCGGCGGCTCATTCATCATCGACGGTGAGGAGCGCCCCTCGTCGCTCTTCGCGCTCATCAAGAAAACCACCAAGGAGCACCCGGGCAAGATCCTCTCTGCCTATAAGGATAATGTGGCGTTTGCACAGGGTCCCACCATCGAGCAGTTTGCACCGGTCGACCAGACCACAGCCGACTTCTTCGAGGTGAAGCCCATCGAGAGCGTGGTGTCGCTGAAGGCCGAGACCCACAACTTCCCCACCACCGTGGAGCCGTTCAACGGAGCCGCCACGGGAACCGGTGGTGAGATTCGCGACCGTATGGGTGGCGGCGTCGGTTCATGGCCCATCGCCGGAACCGCCGTGTATATGACCTCTTACCCGCGCTTGGACGCCCAGCAGCAGGACGGCTCGGCCGAGGGACGCGCATGGGAGGCAGGCATCGCCGCCCGTAAGTGGCTCTACCAAACGCCGCGCCAAATCCTCACCAAGGCATCGAACGGTGCCTCCGACTTCGGTAACAAGTTTGGACAGCCCCTCATCGCAGGTTCGGTGCTCACCTTCGAGTATCAGACCTCGTCGGCCGACACCGCCACACTGCCCGACGGCTCAGCCGCACAGCAGAACGTGGGCAACGCCGAGTCGGCAACAGGCAACGCCGTGTATGCTTACGACAAGGTGATCATGCTGGCCGGTGGCGTGGGCTACGGCAAGAAACGCGACTGCCTGAAGAAGGAGCCCAAGGTGGGCGAGGATATCGTAGTGGTGGGTGGCGACAACTACCGCATCGGACTGGGCGGTGGCTCGGTGTCGTCGGTCGACACAGGCCGCTATGGAACAGCCGTGGAGCTCAACGCCGTGCAGCGTGCCAACCCCGAGATGCAGAAACGCGCCTACAACCTGGTGCGCGCCCTGGTGGAGGACGACACCAACCCCGTAACATCCATTCACGACCACGGATCGGCCGGACACCTCAACTGTCTCTCGGAGCTCGTTGAGGAGTGTGGCGGCGAGATCGACATGACCAAGTTGCCCATCGGCGACAAGACCCTCTCGGCCAAGGAAATCATTGCCAACGAGAGTCAGGAGCGCATGGGACTGCTCATCGAGGACGACCAGCTCGACAAGGTGGAGAAGATCGCCGCACGCGAGCGCGCACCGTTCTATGTGGTGGGACGCACCACAGGCGACGCCCACTTCTCGTTCAAGCAGGGCGATGGCGTGAAGCCTTTCGACCTCGATGTGGCCCAGATGTTCGGACATTCGCCCAAGACCGTGATGCGCGACGAGACCGTCGTTCACCATTATGAGGACGCAACCTACACCGTCGACAACATCGACGAGTACCTCAATAACGTGCTGCAGCTTGAGGCTGTGGCTTGTAAGGACTGGCTCACTAACAAGGTCGACCGTTCGGTGACGGGTAAGATTGCCCGCCAGCAGACACAGGGACAGGTGCAACTGCCTCTGAGCGACTGTGGTGTGGTGGCCCTCGACTTCCGCGGACACGCCGGTATAGCCACCGCCCTCGGCCATGCGCCTCAGGCTGGTATGGCCAATCCCGCTGCGGGTAGTGTGCTCAGCGTGGCTGAGAGCCTCACCAACATCGTGTGGGCACCCATCGCCACCGACCGCGAGCACCCGTCGGCCGTGCAGAACCTCAACCTCTCAGCCAACTGGATGTGGCCGTGCCGCTCACAGCAGGGTGAGGACGCACGCCTCTACGACGCCGTGCAGGCCCTCTCCGACTTCTGTTGCAGCCTTGGCCTGAATGTTCCCACGGGCAAGGATTCGCTCTCGCTCTCACAGCAATACCCCGATGGCTCGAAGGTCATCGCCCCGGGTACCGTCATCGTCAGCGCTGGCGCTGAGGTGAGCGACGTGCGCAAGACCGTGTCGCCCGTGATGGTGAACGACAAGAATTCATCATTGTATTACATCGACTTCTCGTTCGACGCACAGCGCCTCGGTGGCTCGGCCTTCGCCCAGACCCTGGGTAAGATTGGCTCGGATGTGCCGACCGTGAAGAACCCCGAATATTTCGCCGACTGCTTCAACGCCGTGCAGCACCTCATTAAGAAGGGTTGGATCATGGCTGGCCACGACGTGTCGGCCGGTGGTATCATCACCACCTTGCTGGAGATGATGTTTGCCAACCAGGAGGGCGGCATGCATGTCAACCTCCACGACGTGGCCCCCGAGTCGGTCGACGTGGTGAAGATTCTCTTCGCCGAGAACCCGGGTGTGGTCATCCAGGTAAGCGACACCCACAAGCGCGAGCTGAAGGAGTATTTGGAGGATGAGGGAATCGGCTACGCCAAGATTGCCTATCCCACACCGGGCAACAGACAGCTGGTGGTGGTGAAGGACGAGTGGAAGCACGAGTTCGACATCGACGCCCTGCGCGACACATGGTATCGCACATCGGCCCTGCTCGATGAGCATCAGAGCATGAACGGCATGGCCGCCAAGCGCTATGCCAACTATAAGAACCAACCGCTGCAAATCAAGTTGCACGACACATTCAAGGGCTCGTTCGAGTCGCTCGGCATCAACCCCGACCGTTGGAAGGACGCCAAGAAGAACGGCAAGCAGGCCGGTAAGGCACCCGTGGCAGCCATCATCCGTGAGAAGGGAACCAATGGCGATCGTGAGATGGCCTACTCGCTGTGGTTGGCAGGCTTCGAGGTGAAGGACGTGATGATGACCGACCTCATCAGCGGTCGCGAGACACTCGACGAGGTCAACATGATCGTCTTCTGCGGTGGATTCTCAAACAGCGACGTGCTTGGCTCGGCCAAGGGATGGGCTGGAGCGTTCCTCTACAACCCCAAGGCCAAGGAGGCGCTCGACCGTTTCTATGCCCGCGAGGATACGCTGTCGCTCGGTATCTGCAATGGTTGCCAGCTCATGGTGGAGCTCAACCTCATCAATCCAGAGCACGAGCACCGCGCCCATCTGTTGCACAACGTGTCGCATAAGTTTGAGAGCTCATTCCTCGGACTCGCCATTCCTCAGAACAACAGCGTGATGCTGGGATCGCTCAGCGGCGACAAGCTCGGCATCTGGGTGGCTCACGGAGAGGGCCGTTTCGAGCTCCCCGAGAGCGAGGACCACTACAACGTTGTGGCGAAGTACAACTACGAGGAGTATCCGGGCAACCCCAACGGCTCCGATTACAACGTGGCCGGTATCTGCTCGGCCGACGGTCGCCACCTCGCCATGATGCCCCACCCGGAGCGTGCCATCTTCCCCTGGCAGAACGCTTGGTACCCAGCCGACCGCAAGGCCGACGACGTTACGCCGTGGATGGAAGCCTTCGTCAATGCGAGGAAGTGGATTGAGAAGAAGATCAACTAAGATTTTCAATAGACCTCTTATATAAATCCCCTCTCCTCGGAGAGGGGTATTTTAATATTTCACAAGGCCATCTCACCGATATAATAAAGGTAAGATGGCCTCTGTGGGAATAAAACGACACGTGAGACGAACCCACCTCACGTAGCATCGCCCACCAAACAATGGATAATAACACAACAAACACCCCCCTCGACGAGCGTCGGCCTGCCATCGCAAAGACGGTAGGACTCAAGGAAGCGTTGCCGCTCTTCACCACCTTCTTCAAGATTGGGGCCTTCACCTTGGGCGGAGGCTACGCCATGATACCCATCATCCAGTCGGAAGTGGTGGAGAAACGCCAGTGGATCAAGCAGGAGGAGTTTATCGACCTCATTGCCATCGCGCAGAGTTGCCCAGGCGTTTTCGCAGCCAACATCGCCACCTTCATCGGCTACAAGATAGCAGGGGTGAAAGGGGCGGCCTGCACCACGCTTGGCGCCTGCCTGCCCTCGTTCCTCATCATCTTGGCCATCGCCATGATCTTCCGCCAGTTTATGGACGTGAAATGGATTGCGGCCATGTTCAATGGCATACGACCGGCCGTCGTGGCGCTCATCGCCGTTCCCACGTTCAACCTGGCCAAGAGCGCCAAGGTCAACCTGTCGAACGGATGGATACCTGTGGTGTCGGCCTTGTTGATATGGGCACTCGGCGTCAACCCCATCTGGATTATCATTGCCGCCGGAGCCGGCGGTTATCTCTACGGTAAATATCTGAAATAAAAGCTATGATATTCTTACAGCTGTTTTGGACATTCTTCAAGATCGGCCTCTTTGGCTTTGGAGGCGGATACGGCATGCTCTCCCTCATTCAGATGGAGACCGTGCGCAACCATGCTTGGCTGAGCTCGGCCGAGTTTACCAACATCGTGGCCATCTCGCAGATGACCCCGGGCCCCATTGGCATCAATTCGGCCACTTATTGCGGCTACACGGCGGTGCACAACGCAGGCTTCGACGGCTTCCTGGCCATATTAGGGTCGCTCACGGCCACCACGGCCCTGGTGCTCCCTTCGTTCATCTTGATGATTCTCATCAGTAAGATGTTTATGAAATACATGAAGACCCGTGCCGTGCAAGACGTCTTCACAGGCCTCCGTCCGGCTGTTGTGGGCTTGTTGGCCGCCGCCACCCTGCTGCTTTGCAATGGCGAAAACTTCTCCACGCCCGACAATCCCTGGCGCTTCTCCATCAGCATAGCGCTCTTCGTCGCTACGTTTGTGGGCACCAAATGGGTGAAGATCAATCCCATCCGAATGATATGCTACGCTGCCCTGGCGGGCCTGCTGTTGCTCTATTGATACCCTATAGGCATCCTTCCCTGAAAAAGGCAACAATCGGTTCAATACACACACAATCTTTTTAATCCTACAATCTACTATGCAAGTATCCAATACCGTAAAAGGATTTGCCAACCGTTGGGTGTCGGCCACTTCGTTCGGACTGATTCCGCTCTTCTCCATCCCTGTGATGGCCACCGGCATGCATCTGTCGTCCATGATGGTCTACCGCTTCGCCTTCGGCTGTTTGGGCATTCTGGCCGTGCTGCTCTGGAAGCGCGTCGACATGAAGCTGTCGCTCATCGAGTTTGGCGAAATCTGCTTGTTGGCGTTGTTCTACGACACCGAGGCGCTGCTCATGATCCTGGGTTACAACTATATTCCCAGTGGCGTGGCCACAACCCTTGTGTTCTCCTATCCCATTTGGACGGAGTTGCTCATGCTTATTTTCTTCCATGAGCGATTCTCGTTGGGTACCCTGGGAGCCATGACGCTCGCCATTATGGGTGTGGCGTGCATGTCGAACATGGGTGGCGACGGAAGCATACATCCCCTGGGCGTCGTCATTGAGATGGCGGCCGGCTTCTCCTACGCCCTCTACATGGTGTCGATGCCCCACATGCGGGTGCGTCACATGGGTAGTTTGAAACTGACGTTCTACGTGTTCCTCATCGGCGCGCTATTCTTCGTCATTCTCTCTTTCTTCTTCTTCGACGGCGTACGCGGTGTGGATAGCACCGACGTGTTTGTCAACCTCGCCCTCCTGGGCATCGTGTCGACGGCGCTGAGCAATGTGATGCTCATTCCCGCCATTAAGCAGATTGGCGCCACCCTGACCGCCATCCTGGGAGCGTTTGAGCCCCTGACGGCCATGATTATCTCCATATTGGTGTTTGGCGACACCCTGACGCCCGGCATTTGCATCGGCTTTGTATTTATCATCAGCGCCGTGCTCCTCCTCATTTTCCTAAAGATGAAACGCCATGAGGCATAATCGTCTGTTGGGGTTGCTCATTTGCGCCCTTCTACCACTGTTTGCATTTGCGCAACAACGGAAGCCTCGCCCCATCACCTTCGACACCGACACTCCGTTTGTCCACGATCCGGTGATGGCCTATGAGGATGGTGTTTACTATGCGTTCTACACTGGCTGGAACATCGGGTGCATGACCTCGACCGACCGACGCACGTGGAGCGTGAAGCGCGACGGCCTGCTCAAGAGTATTCCCGCATGGACACACGATAGTGTTCCGGGATTTGAGCGCCATGTGTGGGCGCCCGACGTCATTCGGTGGCGCAACCGTTGGTGGATGGCCTATAGCTGTTCCACCTTCGGAAAGAACACCTCGGCCATTGGATTGCTCTCGGCCTCGACATTGGCCTCGGCCGATTGGCAAGACGAGGGATGCCTTGTGGCCAGTAAGGGGCGGCGCGACAACTGGAACGCCATCGACCCGGCATTCGTCGTAGACCGCAACGACAGTCTGTGGATGGCGTGGGGATCGTTCTGGGACGGCATTCAGATGGCCCCGTTAGGCATGTGCGACGGAAGACTGCAACTGGCCGGATACCCGCGTACCATTGCCCGGCGCTATTATCGAAACGCACCCGAGGGACAGGAGAATCCTACGTCGAGGCATGCTGGGGTGAACGCCATCGAGGCGCCTTTCATCCTCCACCATGATGGCTATTACTATCTTTTCGTTAGTTGGGACTATTGTTGCCGGGGAGAAAAGAGCACCTACCGCGTTGTGGTGGGACGGAGCAAGGAGGTCTACGGACCTTATGTCGACCGTGAAGGACGCCCGATGTATGCGGGAGGAGGCACGCCCGTCATTGCCGGCGATGGCACGAATTTCGAGGCGGCCGGCCATTGTGCAGCCTATCATTTTCCCGACGGCGACACCTTTGTCTGCCACGGTTACAGCATCCCACTGCATGGACAGAGCATCCTTGTGCAACGCCGCATGGTGTGGGAGGACGGATGGCCCAAGCTCAGGTAGCCGAAACCCCATCTGATCATCGGCCTAAGAACGGCAAAAACAAACCTATTGCACTTGCGATGAAGCATTTTTTATACTAACAATCTACAAAAACAATGAACAGAAAACAATTGCTGACAGTGGCGATGGCGTTGGCAACAATGGGCGTCAACGCGCAAACCAACAACGCACCGACCATGGGGTGGAGCTCGTGGAACACCTATCGTGTGAACATCAGCGACAGTCTCATCCGTCATCAGGCCGACTGCATGGTGAAGACGGGTCTGAAGGACGCTGGCTACAAGTATATCAACATCGACGATGGCTTCCAAGGAGGTCGTGGAGCCGATGGCAAATTGAAAATCAACCCACACCGATTCCCCTTTGGCCTCAAGCCTGTGGCCGACTATATCCACTCCTTGGGGCTGAAGGCGGGCATCTACTCAGATGCCGGTCGCAACACTTGCGGCAACTATTACGACAAGGATACGCTTGCCGTGAGGGTCGGCATGTACGAACACGACGACGTCGACGCACGCTTCTATTTCAAGGATATGGGATTCGATTTTATCAAAATAGACTACTGTGGAGGCGACGCCAAGCAAAACACCGACCGTCTTCAGCTCGACGAGGAAACCCGATACACCGCCATCAGAAAGGCCATTGACGCAACTGGGCGCACCGATGTGCGCATGAACGTGTGCCGATGGAACTACCCTGGCACATGGGTGAGTGGCGTGGCCGACTCATGGCGTACCACGGTTGATATATACGATGGGTGGAAATCGGTGGCGGGCATCCTGCGCGAGAACCTTTATCTCTCGGCCTACAGCAGCGACGGCCATTACAACGACATGGATATGCTGGAGGTGGGACGCTCGATGACCCAAGAGGAGGATAAGACCCATTTCGGCATGTGGTGTTTCATGGAGAGTCCGTTGCTCATAGGTTGCGACCTGGGATCCATCAAGCCGCAGACGCTCGCCTTGCTGAAGAATCCTGAACTGCTGGCGCTCTCGCAAGACGCGCCCCACCAGCAAGCCTATCCCGTGGCCCTGTCGAATGGCGATTACATCCTGGTGAAAGACGTCAACACATTGCACGGCTTGCAGCGTGCCGTGGCTTTCTACAATCCTTCTGCCCAAGCGGCAGAGGCAACCTTGTCGTTCCGCGATGTCGATTTGGCGGGAACCATTGCCGTGCGCGATGTGTTTGAGCGCAAGGATGAGGCTGCACGCACCGATGGTCAGATGCAGGTGAGCGTGCCTGGACATGGCTGCCGCATCTATCTTCTTACCGCCACGAAGCGCTTGGAGCGCCAACGCTATGAGGCGGAGACGGCTTACATCTCCGACTATCAGGAGCTTTGGAACAACCAAGCGAAGAAAACCGGTATCTATGAGTACGACGATCGTTGCTCGGCTGGCATGAAGGCCACATGGCTGGGCTGCTCGACCCAAAACGATTTGCAGTGGAAACATGTCTACGTGAATAAGGCTGGAAAGCGTACGCTCTCTTTCAAGTGTCTCTCGCCCGACAAGCGCCAGTTTACGCTTAGTGTCAACGGAACCGATGTGAAGACGCTTACCGTCGACGGAAACGCCACTGTCAGCCTAAAGGTGAAGCTCCAAAAGGGCGACAACATCGTGCGTCTTTACAACGAACAGACCTGGATGCCCGACGTCGACTGCATGACCGTGAAGTAGCGTTTTTACCCGCAAAAGATGGGAATTGTTATAAAAATACGGTGAAAGCGGTTAAAAATAGCTAAACATTTGAAACATTTGGTGGACAACAACCGTCTAACTTGTAACTTTGCATCATGCAAGGCGTTAACTAACAAGCTGCAAGAGAGTCTGTAAGAAGGCACTCACCAACAACTCGTTATAGTAAACATCCTAAAAAAAACGATATGAAAAAGAACATGATTGTACTGGCTGCGCTCGCCGCAACGATGCTCGTTACGAGTTGCGCCAGCAAGAAAGACCTTGAAAATTGTCAGAATCAGAACAAGGAACTGACCACCAACTATCAGGATACCAAGGAGCGTCTGGCCGCCTCACAGGCCCGCGTGAGCTCTCTTGAGGATCAGTTGGCTCAGCAGAAGAAGGACTATGCCGCTCTGCAGAAGAGTCTCGACAAGAGTCTCTCCAACACAAGCGACAACAACGTAAACATCTCTAAGCTCGTCGATCAGATCAATGAGTCGAACCTATACATCCGTCACCTCGTGGAGGTGAAGAGTAAGAGCGACTCGCTCAACATGGTGTTGACCAACAATCTCACTCGTTCGCTCTCGAAAGAGGAGATGAAGGAGGTCGACGTGCAGGTGCTCAAGGGTGTGGTTTACATCTCGTTGGCCGACAATATGCTCTATAAGAGTGGTAGCTATGAGATCAACGACCGCGCTCAGGAGACGCTCTCGAAGATCGCTAAGATCATCATGGACTACAAGGACTATGACGTGCTGATTGAGGGTAACACCGATAATGTGCCTATCAACACCGAGGCCGCTACGATGAAGAACATCCGCAACAACTGGGATCTCTCAGCTCTTCGCGCTTCATCAGTGGTGCAGTATCTCATCAACCACTTCGGTGTGGAGCCCAAGCGCCTGACCGCTGGTGGCCGTGGTGAGTTCAATCCCGTTGCCTCGAACGACACAGAGGTGGGCAAGCAGCGCAACCGCCGCACACAGATCATCATCACGCCGAAGCTCGACCAGTTCATGGATCTGATCGATAAGGCTCCTGAGGAGTAATCATTACTCATAAAAAATACGACGGGCATGAAGGCCAGCAATTGGCTTTCATGCCCGTCGTGCGTTTGTGGTTAACCCGATGGGCGCACATCCATTGCGCCAACTGGCTCGGGGCCTACTATAACTTTACCGCCAATGATACGCAGTTGCCGTCGAATCCCACTTGGTAGCGACTCTTCTTGCCCGTAATCTTGTCGCCGAGCCAATAGCCAAGCCATGTGCCACCCACACCGATGGCAGCGCCCGCCACCACGTCGTGCCACTCGTGGCGGTTGCGCACGAGGCGGTCGACGGCCACTCCCGTGGCTACGGCATAGCCTCCCACGCTGATCCAAGGCGACACGTGGCGAAACTCCTTGTCGAGAATGGCGGCTCCCGCAAACGCTACGGTGGCGTGCCCCGATGGGAATGCGCGGTTGTCGGTGCCATCAGGACGTCGCTCGTGGATGGCGTGTTTCAACGCCCACGTGGTGCCGCACGACAGCACATAGCTCGTTGCCGTGTTTATGGCCAACCGTTTCCAGGAGCTCGCACTCTCCACACCGCAGGCTTTCAGGGCGTAAGCCGAGGCGACGGGCACAAAGCGCAACCAGTCGTCGGGGCCGTCGCCATGATAGGGTTTCTGGGCCATGGCGGCCGGAGTGGTTAGCAACAGGAGTAGGAAAATTAGAAAATGACGCATAAAGCCAATAAAAAAGGAGGGAAGCGCTCTACAGCTTCCCTTGTTCACGATATGAATAATAACTGCCGTCGGTTACGATCACGTGGTCGAGAAAGTAAATGCGCATGATGTCGCACGCCTTTCGGATGCGCTCGGTGAGCTGGTCGTCTTGACGCGACGGATGGGTGTTGCCGCTGGGATGGTTGTGGCAGGCGGCCAACACGGTGGCGTTGTTGAGGATGGCTTCGCGCATAATGACGCGAATGTCGACGGCCGTCTCCGTGATGCCCCCGTGGCTGATGCGCACCTCGCGGATGAGTTTGAAGTGCTGGTTCATCAGTAAGATGTGGAACTCCTCAACGTCGAGGTCCTGCATCTTGGGATGCATGAGGTTGTAGATGGCCGTTGCCGATCCCAGGTCGGTGCGCTCCTCGGCTTTCTCGCGGGCTCGCCGCTTGCCCAGTTCGCAGGCGGCGAGTATGGTGATGGCTTTGGCTGGCCCGATGCCCTTGAAGGCTTCCAGGTCGCGGATGGTCATCTTTCCCAGCGTGTTGAGATTGTTGTGGCAGGAGGCCAGCACGTTCTTCATCAGGTCGACGGCACTCACCTGTGGCGTGCCCGACCCGATGAGGATGGCCAGCAACTCTGCGTTGGAGAGCGCCTCGGCGCCCAAGCGCTCCAACCGTTCGCGTGGACGGTCTTCCTCGGCCCAGTCGGTGATGGTTAGTTTGGTCGTGTCTTCGTATGGCATAAGATCCAGTCGCTTACGCTTATTTGTAGAAATTGCGCTTGTAAGCCTCATACTCGTCCTTACCCAGGACGCAGCGGCGCCACCAAGCCTTGATGAATCCGCAGCCGTATCCCATGAGTTGGGTGAAGGCGGCGCGAACAGAGAGGGCGGCTACCCATAGGTTGCCCGTCTGGCAGTTGGCGTCGAGGAAGATGACGGCAGCGTAGAAAGCAAGCATGGCCAACGACAATGCGCTGATAGCCAACGGCAGGGCTTGCTCCATGCCATAGCCCATCTGGAACATCACAAATGCCCCAACGAGGCCTCCGAGGAACATCAACGTAAGCAGGATGACGCCTACGGTGAACACGGCGGGCAACAGATGGACCAGTTTCAGCGAGTCGGGGTATTTCTTATAGAGGTTGATGCGTGCGATGCCGCTGTTGAACACTTGACGCCAGAACTTACGGAAGTCGGTGCGGCGCTTGTGGTAAACCCATGCGTCGGGGAACAGGCGTGTCTTGAATCCCGACTTGATGATGCGAATGGAGAAGTCGATGTCTTCACCGAAACGCATCTTCGAGAAGCCGTTGAGCTTGTTGTAGACCTCTCGACGGATGCCCATGTTGAACGAGCGGGGATAGAACTTGTCGAGCTTTTTCTTTCCGCCGCGAATGCCGCCTGTGGTGAAGAACGACGTCATGGAATAGGAAATGGCCTTCTGCACGGGAGTGAACGTGTCGGCCGCGCGGTCGGGGCCGCCAAAGGCGTCGCAGGGCTCGCGTCGCAACTCATCGTCGACGGCCTGCAAGTAACCTTCGGGAAGCACCACGTCGGAGTCGAGAATAAGCACATAGTCGCCTGTAGCGCGCTCCACACCATAGTTGCGGCTCTGTCCGGGACCGCTGTTCTCCTTCATGAAATAGCGCAGCGGCAACTGGCTGGCGTAGCGGTAACACACGTCGCGGCAGGGCGTTTGCGATCCGTCTTCCACAATGATGACCTCAAAGTCCTTCAGCTTTTGGTGTAAAAGACTGTCGAGCAGTTCGTCGACTTCGTCGGGACGGTTGAAAACGGGGATGATCAGACTGTATTTCATAGGTGGGGGATTGAATGTGAAAAGGTCAATGTCGAGATAACCACAAACAGCTATTTGAAATAAAAAAAGGCAAGAAGGTTATGGCCACGGCTAAGCCCCGGCACATGCAACCTTCTTACCTTTCGCTGTTATCTCAGTGAGTGTGATTACTTCTTCTCAGTAACACGGCCGACATAGCTGCCGTCCTCAGTGTTGATGGTGATAACGTCGCCCTCGTCGATGAACAGGGGCACGCGCACCTCAGCACCTGTCTCCAGTGTGGCAGGCTTGGTGGCGTTGGTAGCGGTGTTGCCCTTTACGCCCGGCTCAGAGTGGGTCACCATGAGGTTGGTCTTAAGAGGCATCTCGGCTGAAAGGATAGAGCCGTCGTCGGCAGAGATCTGCACGTCAACGATATCGCCTTCCTTCATATACTCGCCACCGGTGATGAGGTCGCGGCTGATGGGGAATTGCTCGAAAGTCTCCTGGTTCATGAAGATGCAACCTGTGGGATCCTCGTAAAGATACTGGTATGAACGGTGCTCCACGCGCACGTCGTCGAGCTTGAAACCAACCTGGAATGTACGGTCGAGCACGCGGCCATCAGCCACGTTCTTCAGCTTGGTGTTCATAACGGTGTTACCCTTACCCGGCTTGCGGTGCTCAAACCAGATGCACTTCCAGATACCGCCATCCATGCGGATGCAGGTTCCCTTTTTAATTTCCTGTGAGTTAATCATGTTCGTCTATCTATGATATTGTTATTGTTATCGAATTGACGGGTGCAAAGTTACTACATTTTTATAGAAATCGCATAGAAAGACGGCGAAAAAACGCTTATTTCTTTGTCATTTAAAAAATAATGAGTAATTTTGCAGCCCAAAAGGAATGCTTTGCCCGTTCCTTGTCATCTCATGTATCATAAACAATTAAAATAACAACAAAATGAAAAGAACATTCCAGCCCCACAATCGTCGTCGTGTGAACAAGCATGGCTTCCGTGAGAGAATGGCCACCAAGAATGGTCGTCGTGTGCTGGCTTCTCGCCGCGCTCATGGCCGCAAGAAGCTGACCGTTTCCGACGAGAACCACGGCAAGTAATCGCTGGGTCACATCCCGCGAGACGATAAAAAGCAGCATGAAACATTGTGTTTCATGCTGCTTTTTGCGTTGGGGCGGGTGGGGAGAATGGGCGTGGTCTTCGCACCGTAAGCCACAATATTACATTGTTTTTTGGTAAACGCGCACGTAATCCACATAATACCGTAGGGGGAACTGGCTGTCGTCGGGCACGCCTCCGTTCTCGCCAATGGCCAGGTTGAGCAGGATGTAGTCGCCAAATGCTTCGATGTTGTTGCTGAATGGGTTCTCATGGTTGCCGTCCACGCCGCCGTTGCGCGTTTTCGAAAGGTCGGTGACGTTGAGCAATTCATCGTCGAGATAGAGGCGGATAAACTGCTCGTCCCAGTCCATACGCCACACATGGAATTTCTCAGTCCACTGGGCGTCGCGGTGGGTGAAATGCTCAAATGGCGTCACCACGGAGTTCCACACAGGGGTGAACGCCCTGTTGGATCCCCAACAGGTGTTGGCGAGTATCGACGGCTTGCCGTCCTTGATGTAGTATTCCATCATGTCGATCTCGCCATTCTCCGGCCAGCTCCATTGGTTGCCCAGCAACCAGATGGCTGGCCACGAGCCTGAGGCCGTGGGAATCTTGGCTCTCACCTCGAAGCGCCCATAGCGAAACACGTGGCTCTTGCGTGTGGTGAGGCTCGATGAGGTGTAGTGCGCCTCGCGCCTTGAGCGTGTCCAGTGGCAGTCGCCCTCACGATAGTGGGGATTGGCCACCGTTTCCTTGCGCCCCTCGATGACGAGCAGACCGTCTTTCACCGTGGCGTTGTCCTCTTGATACCACTGCAATTCGTTGTTCCTTACAAAGCCCTGTTCGTAGCTCCAGTCATCGGAGGGCTTTCCGTCGCGGTCGAACTCATCGTGCCAAACCAGTTGGTAGCCGTTGTATTGCTTCACTTCCGTTTGTGGATGATAGTCGATGGAATCGTTCGCCTGTAGGGACGAAGTTGCCAAGACGGCACATGCCGCCAAGACAAATGTTTGTATCTTCATAATTTGTGCTGATGTGTTATATTTGCAAAAGTACAAAAAATAACGTCGTTGCCACTTCCTACGCACCGCGTTAGGATAGTTAATTCATGCTAAATTTATGTTTCGCTTGGATGAAAAGCTAATGATTATTTGGGAAATTGGCCGATAAGCCGTATTTTTGTGAACAAAACATCATTTACGAAAACCTTATAGTTGTGAAAAAGCTTCTACTGTTCCTTTGGGCGGTCATACCCTTCCTCAGCCTTCATGCGGAGGATGCCGACTCGCTCTACGCCAAAGACATGTTGCCCATTGGCACCATGGCGCCCGAGATGGTCATCGACTCGGTCAATAATGTCACCCTTGAGTCGCTTCGCGGTCGATATGTGGTGTTGCATTTCTGGGCCACATGGTGCCCCGATTGCCGCCGCGATATGCCCGAACTGAATGATCTCTCGTATGTTTACAATTCCGACAGCATCGTGTTCATCCACGTGTCTTACGACACCAACAAGGAGGCTTGGCAGAAATACATCGGTGAGAACAAGATGTTTGGCATGCAGCTCACTGAGTTGAAAAAGATGCGCGAGGCCCGTAGTTCCAGCATGTTCAAGATCAATTGGATTCCCGCCTATTACGTCATCAATACTGAAGGCCGCATCATTGAGCGCACGGTCGACGTGAAAAAACTGGCCAGGCGCTTGACCTTGCTCGACAAGTCGCGTGTGCGCATTCCCCGCAGCAAGATGTCGAAGAACCCTGAGTATAAGGGCGGTGAGACCATGTTGCGCTATTATCTCGCCAAGAGCATCAAGTATCCGCGCGTGGCAAGCAACTACGGTTTGGAGGGACAGACGCTCGTGAAGTTTATGGTGGAAGCCGACGGAACCATCTCCAACGCTCGCGTCACGGAGAACAAGATTACCGTAGACGACAAGTTGCCCTACCAAAAGCTCCGTGGCGACGCTCGCCAGCGTGTTCGCCAAGAGGCGCTCGACGCCTTTGCCGAGGAGGCTTTGCGCGTCATCCACGCCATGCCCCAGTGGAATCCGGGCAAGCGCTATGGCATGCCCATCAAAGTGGAATATGAGCTTCCCATCAATTTCCGACTGCAATATAACAGCGACGATGTGTGGTCGGGCCATTCATAAGGAGGCAACATGTCAATGATTCATCTGAAAGACATCAACAAAACCTATTTCGGCGCTCAGCCCCTGCATGTGCTCAAGGGGGTGAGCCTCGATATAGAGGAGGGTGAGTTGGTGTCTATCATGGGTGCGTCGGGGTCGGGCAAGTCGACCCTGCTCAACATTCTCGGCATCCTCGACAACTATGACAGCGGCGAGTATCTGCTCGATGGAACGCTCATCAAGGATCTTAGCGAGACCCGCGCCGCCGAGTATCGCAACCACATGATAGGCTTCATCTTCCAGAGTTTTAATCTCATCGGATTCAAGACGGCAGTGGAGAACGTGGAATTGCCCCTGCTTTACCAAGGGGTTAGCCGCCGCAAGCGCCACCGCATGGCCATGGATTACCTCGACCGACTGGGTCTTGGCCCTTGGGCCTCACACTATCCCAATGAGATGTCGGGTGGACAGAAGCAGCGTGTGGCCATCGCGCGCGCCCTCATTACCGACCCCAAGATCATCCTTGCCGACGAGCCTACGGGCGCCCTCGACTCGAAGACCAGTCTGGAGGTGATGGAATTGTTGAAGAAGCTCAACCGCGACGAGCATAAGACCATTGTTGTGGTGACCCACGAGAGTGGTGTGGCCAACGAAACCGACAAGATTATCCACATTAAGGATGGCCTTATCGGAAGCATCGAGGACAACCACTTGCACAAAGCGAGCGTTTTTGGAGGCGGCACCATCATGAAATAAGATGGCGGCGCCCATGCGCTATATGATATAAGGAGAAAAGTCATGTTCGATCTCATTCAGGAAATCTACGCCACGATACGCCGCAACAAGCTGCGCACTGCGCTCACGGGATTTGCCGTGGCGTGGGGCATCTATATGATTATCGTGCTGCTGGGAGCGGGCAATGGACTTATCAACGGCGTGACGAACAATATGGGCGACTTCCTCGCTAACTCGATGTCGGTGTTTGGAGGAACCACTTCGAAACCTTACAATGGCTTGAAGGAAGGACGCGACATTACCCTCGACGACGGCGACATCGGCACCACACGCCAGCGTTTCAGCGAGAATGTGGAAACGGTGGGTGCGGAAATACAGCAGGCGGGGGCCACCATCACCATGGGCGACAACTACGTCAGTTCCTCTCTTTGTGGCGTTTATCCCAATGAGGCAACCATCAACAAGTTGCACATGTTGGCCGGGCGATTCATCAACGATATCGACCTTGAGCAGCAGCGCAAGGTGCTGGTGATAAGCGATGAGCAGGCCAAAGAGCTCATTGCGGGCGATGGAACGGCGCTTGTGGGCAAGGTGGTCAAGGTCGACGACTTCGCTTTCCGCGTGGTGGGCGTCATGAAGCGCGACGGGAGCACCATGGGAACCGACGCGTACACGTCGTTTACCACCCTGAGAACCATGTACGGCCGAGGCAACAAGGCCGACCGCATCCTGTTCTCGTTTCGTGGACTGACAAGCGAGCAGGCCAACACGGAGTTTGAAACACAATACAAGGCAGCCATCAACCGCAACCATGGCGCGTCGCCCGATGATGAGGAGGCCGTCTGGGTGTGGAACCGCTTCACGCAAAACCTGCAAATGAACATGGGCATGTCGATGATCAGGCTGGCCCTTTGGATCATTGGCATCTTCACATTGCTCTCGGGCGTTGTTGGCGTAAGCAACATCATGCTCATCTCTGTCAAAGAACGCACACGCGAGTTTGGCATTCGCAAGGCCATCGGCGCCAAGCCGGCAAGCATCCTGCGGCTCATTGTCGTGGAGAGCGTTATCATCACCACCTTCTTCGGTTATGTGGGCATGTTGCTCGGCATAGCCACCACCCAATACATGGACGCCACGTTAGGCCACGAGGTCACCGACCTGGGCTTTGCTAAAATCACCACTTTCCTCAATCCAACCGTTGGAATCGACGTGTGTGTCGAGGCCACATTGCTCATGGTGGTGGCAGGCACGATAGCTGGTTTGTTCCCTGCCATTCGTGCGGCGCGCACCCGACCCATTGAGGCTTTGCGGGCTGAATGACGCCCCTTATCCACACTCCGCATTACTGTCAACCCTATAAAATAAGGTATACCGTGACATTCGACATAGACCGATACCGCGAGATTCTCGACACCATCACTCGCAACAAGGCACGTTCGCTGCTTACCGGCTTCGGCGTGTTTTGGGGAATCTTCATGCTTGTTACGCTCATCGGAGGCGGACAAGGCCTGAAGGAGAATCTGTCGGCCAACTTCGAAGGGTTCGCCACCAACACGGTCGTCATCTATCCGCAAGCCACTACCAAGCCTTACCACGGCTTTCGCAAGGGGCGTACGTGGGGAATGACCTTCCGCGATACGGAGCGGCTGAGGTCGCAGATTCCCCAGCTCGACGTTATCAGTCCCATGCTTTCCCATTGGGGAGGCTCGGCCACTTATAAAGACAAGAAAGCCAGTTGCTCGTTCAAGGGTGTTATGCCCAATTATGCGCAGGTGGAGACGCCCAAGCTAAGCTATGGACGGTTCATCAATGAGATGGACATTGCCGAGGGACGGCGTGTGTGCATCATCGGAAAGCGCGTCTATAAGAGTCTCTTTCCGGGTGGAGGCGACCCTTGTGGACAACGCATACAGGTAGATTCGGCGTTCTACCAGGTCGTGGGAGTCGATTATTCGTCGGGCTCCATGAATATCAACGGCAGCGCGGAACAGGCCATTGTGGTTCCGCTGACGCTCATGCAGCAAGCTTATAACCGCGGCGACAGCATCGATTTGCTGTGTATGACGCTCAAGCCCGGCTATCGGGTGACCGATATGCAAGACCGCATCAGGATGGTGTTGGCCAAGGCTCACGATGTGGATCCTACGGATGAGAAATCCATTTTCCTCATCAACACCGAGGTGATGTACTCCATGCTCGACAGCCTCTTTAGCGGCGTGAACCTCCTGATATGGTTGGTGGGCATTGGCACGCTGTTCGCAGGTGCCATCGGTGTGAGCAACATCATGATGGTGACGGTGCGTGAGCGAACGACCGAGATTGGCATCCGCCGTGCCATTGGTGCCACCCCGCGCATGATTCTCTCGCAAATCATCTCGGAGAGCATCGCCCTGACCGTTGCCGCTGGCATGGCGGGCATTCTCTTTGGCATTGTGGTGCTCGAGTTGATAGAGCTTGCCAACACCACCGGAGGCGTCGTCACCGCCCATTTCCAAGTGCGCTTCTGGACAGCGGTCGGCGCCTTGGCGCTGCTCACGGTCCTTGGCGTGATAGCCGGGTTGGCACCAGCCCTTCGCGCCATGAGCGTCAAACCCGTCGACGCCATGCGCGACGAATAGCCCCATCGATTCTTAGAAAACATAAAAAACAACGCATCATAAGCAAACGGCCACCCTCCCCCGAAGTGGGAGGAGCCATAGCCTGAACAAACCATTATGAAGAAGTATTTCCAAATCGGCTTTGCCGTCGTCATCTTGTTGGTGTTCGTCGGCACGTTTGTTTTCCTTTGGCAGAAAAGCCAACCACAACCCGTGGAGTACGAGGAGTACACGGTCAAGACGACCGACATCTCCAAGACCACCATCATCACCGGTCGCATAGAACCGCGCAACGAGGTCAACGTGAAACCGCAGATATCGGGCATCATCTCCGCAATCTATAAGGAGGCGGGTGAGACCGTAACGGCCGGCGAGGTCATTGCCAAGGTGAAGGTCATCCCCGACGAGGGGCAGCTCAGTGCGGCCCAAGCCCGCATCCGCCTGGCCGGCATCAACGAGCGCCAGGCGCGGGTCGACTATGAGCGCGAGAAGGCGCTCTACGACAAGGGTTTGGTCAGTGGCGACGAGTATGACCAGAAGCGCAAGGCATGGCGGCAAGCCACCGAGGAGATGCGGGCTGCCAAGGACAACCTGGAGGTTGTGCGCGATGGCGTATCGAAGGAGAACGCCGGCAACTCGTCGACGCTCATCCGCTCCACCATCAGTGGTCTCATCCTTGATGTGCCTGTGAAGGTGGGCAACACCGTCATCCTCTCTAATACGTTCAACGATGGTACGACCATCGCCACCGTGGCCAACATGGCCGACCTTGTTTTCCGAGGCAATGTCGACGAGACCGAGGTGGGACGCTTGGTGACGGGCATGCCCATGAAGATAACGATCGGCGCCATGCAGGATGAGCGTCTGCAGGCCTCGCTGGAGTATATTTCGCCCAAGGCCACCCAGAACAACGGCGCCAACCAGTTTGAAATCAAGGCGGCTGTGCATGTGGGCGCTGCCAATAAGATACGTTCGGGCTACAGCGCCAATGCGGAGATCGTGTTGGCTGAGGCCAAGCAGGCGTTGACCGTTCCCGAGAGTGCTATCACCTTCGAGGGCACAAGCACCTTTGTCAATGTGGTCAAGGAGAAGGACGGGCAGAAGACCTATGAGAAGCGCCGCGTGACCACTGGCTTGAGCGACGGCATTAACATTCAGGTGACGAGTGGCCTGAAGAAGGGCGAACGCGTGAGAGGGCCGAAGAAGGTGAACGACGACAACAATGATGAGTAATTCCAGAGTAGCTATGGTCAAAGCTTTGTTTTTCGATATTGATGGCACACTTGTCAGTTTCAACACCCATCGCATACCCGACAGTACGGTGGAAGCCCTGCGCCAGGCCAAGGCCAATGGTGTGAAGGTGTACATCTCCACAGGGCGCCCGAAGCCGTTCATCAACAACCTCGGTCAAATAGCCGACCTTATCGACGGCTACATCACAACCACCGGAGCACTTTGCATGGTGGGTGATGAGGCGTTTGGCCGCTTTAGCATCGACCCTAACGACGCCAAGCGCGTGATGGATGCCTGCTATGAGTTGGGCAAGTCGTGTGTGGTGGTGGGCACGAAGCACATATCCCTCATCAACGACTCGGCTGAACTGACGCGCCTGTTTCGCGAGGGCCTGAACCTCGACTATGAGTTTGCGCCACTCGACGTTACGCTGAAAGAACCCCTGCTGCAACTGAGCCCGTTCTTCACCCATGAGGAGGAGGTGGCGCTGATGGGCCAACTGGTGTCGTGCGTCAGCTCACGCTGGCATCCCGCCTTCACCGACATCACCCACCGCGATGCCGACAAGGGCAAGGCTATGGTAGCCATGTGTCAGCACGAGGGCTTCGATGTGGCCGACACCATGGCCTTTGGCGATGGCGGAAACGACATTCCCATCATTCAGAAAGCGGGCATTGGAGTGGCCATGGGCAACGCCGTCGACATGGTGAAGGCCGTCGCCGACCACGTCACCTCGTCGGTCGACGATGAGGGTGTGAGCAACGCCCTGCGCTTCTTCCATGTCATCTGAGGCGCCTCACGAGAGAAAAAACTATTTTTCTTCATTTCTTTACCAAAGAAAAGTGTTGAGTCTCAATTATTAGATGTACCTTTGCGCAGAAATTGGAGCCCGACAAATAATCTGCCCGTCAACCTACCATGCAGAGCGTCGTGGCCAACCTAATGGAAAGATCATTTGATAATCAAAAAGATAAGATTAAGGATTATGACACTTACAAAGTTAAAATTCTGGGCAGACATCCGCGACTACATTGGAATAGGTGTCGGTATGATATCCTATAGCATTGGATGGAATGTCTTCCTGTTGCCTAACAGCATTACCACAGGTGGTGTTCCGGGTATCTCTTCTGTCTTGTTCTGGGGTACAGGTTTCCCAGTGCAGTGGTCCTATTTTATTGTCAACGCCGCCTTGTTGCTCGCGGCGCTGAAAATCCTTGGCTTTAAGTTCTGCGTCAAGACCATTTACGGTGTGTTTGTGCTGACGTTTATCACTTCACTGTTCCAAAAGTATGCCACGGGTACGGCTATGCTTCACGACCAGCCTTTCATGGCCGCCATCATAGGAGCCATCTTTACGGGTTCGGGAATCGGTTTGGGATTCGCCTCAAATGGATCGACGGGCGGAACCGATATTGTGGCCGCCATTGTCAATAAGTACCGCGACATCTCGCTCGGTCGAGTGGTGATGCTCTGCGATATTATCATCATCACATCATCGTATCTGGTGTTCAGAGACTGGGAGAAGGTTATCTACGGTTATGTGGTGCTCTGGGTGGCGAGCTTCTGTATCGACCAGGTGGTGGGCTCCATGCGCCGCAGCGTGCAGTTCTTCATCATCTCCGATAAGTATCAGGAGATAGCCAGCCGCATTGCTGTCTATCCCCACCGTGGCGCCACGGTTATCCAGGCTCGTGGCTTCTACACCAACCACGATGTGAAGATGCTGTTTATCATGGCTAAGCGCCGCGAGAGCAAAATCATCTTCAGCATCATCAACGAGATCGATCCGCACGCGTTTGTCACCCAGACCAATGTCATCGGTGTCTACGGTGAGGGCTTCGATAAGTTCAAGGTGAGCGGCAGCCACCCTAAGGCCCAGCGCCTCACACCTACCGAGCAGGCGGCTCTCAACAAGTAGTCGCTGTCACCCTTTCATTACTTTTTGTAAAATGTCAGAGTGGCTCGGCATCTGTTGGGCCACTCCTTAGATACCAAGAAGGGCTTGGTGCTACCATCCTACAGGTTGCGCCAAGCCCTTCGCCTTTGGGGACAATCCCTGTTTGCCCCCTGTTTGTCATAGAGTGGGTTGGTGGCAGGGGCGTTGTGCAGGGGCATTGAGCTCGTTTGTCATCATGTGAATAGGGCGTTATGGCAACAAAAAAGCGCGACTCAGGCGAGTCGCGCTTTTTATGCAATTATCCCAAATGGGTCATTATGCTGGGTTGGCTTCAACCTCTTGCTCTTTCAGAATCTCATTGGCTCTGTCAAGGGCGAAGTTGATGTGGCTGCAGATGTTCTTCTCGCCCACGGAGTTGTAGAAGCCTGCCTTCTCAAGGGCGGCATGAACGCGTGGCACAACACCCGACAACACCACTTGTATGCCTTCCTTCTTGCTCATCTCGCAGAGGTTCGTGAGGTTGTGGATACCTGTCGAATCGACGAACGGTACCTTTCGCATGCGGATGATGCGCACCTTCGGACGGTCGCCAAACGTGGCCATGATTTCCTCAAAGCGGTTTCCTGCGCCGAAGAAGTAGGGGCCGTTAATCTCGTACACCTCAACGCCTTGCGGAATGGTGAGGTGCTCAATGTTGCCCGTGGTGATGTCGCTCTCCTCGCTGATCTCGTCCATGATAACCTTCACCTCGGTGGTCTCCGACATACGTTTCATAAACAGCAAACATGCGATGATGAGGCCCACCTCGATGGCGATGGTGAGATCGAAGATGATGGTGAGGAAGAATGTGATGAGCAGCACCGACACGTCGCTCTTGGGGTTCTTCATCAGTGCGAGGAACGAGCGCCATCCACACATGCCATACGATACGATGACGAGCACGCCGGCGAGGCATGCCATGGGGATATACTTGGCCAAGGGCATGAAGAAAAGGAAGATGAGTGTGAGTGTTGCGGCGTGGATGATGCCTGCCACAGGTGTGCGGCCACCATTGTTGATGTTGGTCATGGTGCGGGCGATGGCGCCTGTGGCGGGTATGCCGCCGAAGATGGGCGAGGCGAGGTTGGCCACTCCCTGGGCGATCAGCTCGGTGTTGGAGTCGTGATGGTCGCCTATCACACCATCGGCAACGGTGGCCGAGAGCAGCGACTCAATCGCGCCGAGCACAGCGATGGTGAGCGCGGGCGACACCAGGCTCTTGATGGTGTCCCATGTGAGGTTGGGCATGTGAGCGTCGGGAATGGCATTGCTCACTGAGAAGCGGTCGCCAATGGTCTCAATGGTGGTAACCCCGGCAAACTGCTTGAGCATCAGCGCGGCCACGGTCATCACCACGATGGCTACGAGTGAGCCTGGTATCTTCTTGCTAAACCGTGGGGTGATGGCTATGATAGCAACGCTCAGTACGCCAACGGCGGCGCACCAGAAGTCGAGGGTGTCGAAGTTGCAGAGGTAGCAATACCATTTCTCGAGGAAATCGCTGGGCACCTTGTCGATCGAGAGGCCGAAGAGGTCTTTGATCTGTGTGGTGAAAATGGTGACGGCGATACCGCTCGTGAAGCCCACCACGATGGGGTAGGGGATAAACTTGATGATGGTGCCAAGGTGGAGCACACCAAAGAGAATCAGGAAGGCGCCTGCCATGAGCGTGGCAATGGTGAGGCCCTCAAAGCCATATTGCTGAATGATGCCGTAGATAATTACGATGAAGGCGCCTGTAGGACCGCCAATCTGAACCTTGCTGCCACCCAGCAGCGAAATGATGAATCCTGCTACGATGGCGGTGATGATGCCTTTCTCTGGGGTCACACCCGATGCGATACCAAAGGCGATGGCGAGCGGCAAGGCTACAATGCCAACGATGAGGCCCGACATGAGGTCGGCCATGAATGTCTTCTTGTTGTAATGCTTCAGTGTGGCAAAGAGCCTGGGTTGGAAATCTAACTTACTGTTCATCTTGTTTTGTTATACCGAATAAATGTGCTTTTTAACGTTGATGCCTATGTTTTTGTTTATTAATGTTAAAACGTTACTCTTTCACTTTTATTGTGTGTCTCACATTATTATAATAAGAAAAGCCCTTTTTACACGGTTTTTCCGTCTTGTGTCCTCATGTTGGGGGCGGATATCCGTGTTACTCTACTTTTATCAACGATTCTCGTGGTCCCTTTCTTGTGGTAATGGTTCATAGCGCTTCTTTTGGTGTTTGGAGCATAAAGAGGTCGTCTTTCATCCGGTTGTTTCTGACTTACGGTTGCCAGTGGATGTTGGGATGGAAGTCCACGCATCATACTTTGTTATGCTTTTTGGTTAAAAAGTTGTGTCGTGTTTTTGTTCAAACCAGCGAGCGAAAATCCCTTTTTTGCGCGATCGCGGCTGGCCAAACGGAGCTGCGCGTTGCGATAGGCCATGTATCGCGTTGCGAAAGATGCCCATCCTCGCCTCGATCGGGCGTCTTTCGTCGTGCGGTTAGGCACGTTCCGGGGTGCGAAACATGCCTAACCGCAGCGTGGAACATGGAGTGTGGAGGATTGAAGGTGCGCTTGCTGATGTAAGGCGTTGAATGATAGGTTGTTATGTAAATGCGGTGAGAATCGCGTGTTTGCGCCAAACATCCCTGTCGTTGAAAACAAACGTGTAGTTTTGGGGGGAGACTGTCCGAAAACTATAGCCACGTAGGTTAGGTTCGTTATTAG